>OLWD01001014.1_pt1 | contig 10907 bp, 4 predicted proteins | sample 1673971 | NCBI WGS metagenome assembly OLWD01 (sample SAMEA103958136, study PRJEB25191) | human gut metagenome | reverse complement strand
ACCTCGCCGCCAAAGCGCGGAGCGAATCCGACTGGCTCGTGGGCATCAACGGCACGCAGGCTCTCTCCATCGCCGCCGGACACGGCACTTACTCCGTCGGGCGGGTGCAGACACCCACGTTGGCGATGGTGTGCGCACGCTATTGGGAGAACCGCCGCTTTACCCCCGAAGCCTTCTGGCAGCTCCATATCGCAACGGACGGCTGCGATGAAGGAACGGTGAAGTTTTCCTCTTCCGAAAAATGGAAAGAGAAAGAGTCCGCGACGGAACTGTATAATAAGGTGAAGTCGGCAGGCACAGCCACCGTCACGAAAGCCGAACGCAAGGAGAAGACGGAGGAAACACCGCTCCTGTACGACCTGACCACGCTCCAGAAGGAAGCCAACGCCAAGCATGGCTTCACGGCGGAACAGACGCTTGAAATCGCCCAGAAGCTCTACGAGAAGAAGCTCATCACCTATCCGAGAACCGGAAGCCGCTATATTCCCGAAGACGTGTTCGCGGAAATCCCCAAGCTGCTTGCCTTCATCGGCAGCCTGCCCGAATGGAAGGGCAAGTTGCAGCCGAAAGCCGTGCCGACACGCCGCAGCCTGGACGGCGGCAAGGTGACAGACCACCATGCCCTGCTCGTCACGGGCGAGAAGCCGCTGTTCCTCTCCAAAGAGGACAGCACCGTCTATCACATGATAGCCGGGCGCATGCTTGAGGCTTTCTCCGAAAAATGCGTCAAGGACACTGCCACCGTCACGGCAGAGTGTGCCGGAGTGGAGTTCGTGGCAAAAGGCAGCATCATCAGGCAAGCCGGATGGCGTGCCGTCTATGGCAAGGAGAATGGAGAAGAGAACAACAGCCAAGAGGAAACCGCCGCCATTCCCTGTTGGCAGGAAGGCGACACGCTGGCACTGAAAGCCGCCTCCATCACGGAGGGAAAGACCAAACCCAAGCCGCTGCATACCGAAGCCACCCTGCTGTCCGCGATGGAAACGGCTGGCAAGGAGATAGAGGACGACGCATTGCGGCAGGCTATGAAGGATTGCGGCATCGGCACGCCCGCCACCCGTGCGTCCATCATCGAAACGCTTTTCAAGCGCGGCTATATGGAACGCTGCAAGAAGTCGCTTGTCCCCACCGAAAAAGGGCTTGCCCTTTACTCGGTCGTGAAGGCGATGCGTATTGCCGATGTCGCCATGACGGGCGAATGGGAAAAGGAATTGGCACGCATCGAGCGTGGGGAACTGCCCGCCGATGACTTCCGCAGGAAGATTGAGGCATATACACGGGAAATTACCTCCGAACTGCTGTCGTGCGACAAGCTGTTCGCCCGCAGGGATTCCGGCTGCAAGTGTCCCAAGTGCGGAGCGGGGACGATGCAGTTTTACGGCAAGGTCGTCCGCTGCGACAACGCGGAGTGCGGTCTGCCCGTGTTCCGCCTGAAAGCAAACCGCACCCTCTCTGATGATGAAATCAAAAACCTGCTCACCGACGGACACACGAAACTGCTCAAAGGATTCAAGAGCAAGCAGGGCAAGAGTTTTGATGCCGTAGTCGCCTTTGACGGGGACTATAACACGGTTTTCGTGTTCCCAGAAAGGAAAAGTAAAGCGACCTCTGCGAAAAGAAGAAAATAAATGTTTAACTTTGCCACTGGTTCAGAGTAATGAATTGTTCTTCGATACCGGATTACACTCATACTTTGGATTTAGTGGTGGCACTCGGAGGGATACCGGGTGCCTTTTTCTTCTCGTTTTCCAACGATTATCCCTGTCATCATTATCAATCCACTAAATTCCAAAGAAATGAACAACAAGAAAAAAAACGAGGGTCGGACCGACTTTTCCTATTACGGTCTGTACCTGCTGGACTACCTCACCACGAACAAGTTTGAACAGGCAGCCGATGAAGCCTTCATCCGAGAAAGAACCGACCGTGCCGCCGAAGCGTATGAACGGGCAAGGCTCGAAGGCTATCCTGCCGACGGGGCGCAGGAACTGGCGATGAAGGTGCTGACGGAGGGCCTTCGCTACTCCAGGCACGCCATCCTGCGCGAAGTCGTGGAGAACGAATTTGCGGGTGAAGTACCGGAAGAAAAATGTGAAGCCTTTACCCAGAAGCTGCTGCCGCTTGTCGGAAACGTATTCTCCATCTATGACCTCTCGGACGACAATTTCGCCCTGTCGCCCGAATATGACCTGCTCTACACGGAGCTGACGGGAGCCGTCATCCTCTATATCGAAGAGTATGGCGTTTAACCGCAAACAGAGGCTGAGGGACAACATCGAGGCGATACGGACGGCATTCCTCCTTGACAGGGAACAGCGCACACCCACCGCACGCGAACGGCTCTTGTTAGAGCGTTATTGCGGGTTCGGGGGACTGAAGAGCATACTCAACCCTGCAAGGGAACTGACGGATGCCGTCCACTGGGCGAAGTCCGACCTCGAACTGTTTGCCCCTACCGTGGAACTGCACAGGTTGCTGCGGGAGAACACAAAAGACGAGACGGAGTACAAACGGTATATGGATGCCATGAAGCAGTCCGTGCTGACCGCCTTCTATACCCCGCCGGAGATAACCGGGACCATCGCGGACGTGCTGCATGAACACGGCATCCGTCCCGACCGGGTGCTGGAGCCGTCGGCAGGTGTCGGTGCATTCGTGGACGCCGTGCTGGAGAACAGACCGGACGCGGACATCATGGCTTTTGAGAAAGACCTGATGACGGGCAAGATACTGAAGCACCTGCATCCCGGACAGAAAGTAAGGGTACAGGGCTTCGAGAAGATAGAAAAGCCGTTCATGAACCATTTTGATTTGGCTGTCTCCAATATACCGTTTGGCGATGTGGCGGTGTTCGACCCGGAATTTTCGGGCAGCAAGGATCCTGCAAGGCGCTCGGTGGCACGGACGATACACAATTACTTTTTCTTGAAAAGCCTTGACGCGGTGCGTGAAGGCGGAATCGTGGCGTTCATCACCTCGCAGGGGGTACTGGATGCCCCGACCAACGCGCCCATACGCGAGTATATGATGAACCATGCCAATCTGGTGGGCGTAGCCCGCCTGCCGAACAACCTCTTTACGGATAACGCGGGAACGGAGGTGGGCAGCGACCTGATTATCCTGCAAAAGAACAGCGGAAAGAATGGTGAACTGTATTACAACGAAAAACTCTTCGTGCAGACCGAACAGACCCCTATCGGCACTTCCGTAAATGGGTATGTATGGAGCATCGGCTCGCTTTCACACACGGATTTGATCAGAAGTACCGACCCATACGGGAAACCAGCCTATAAACTCCTGCACCGTGGGGACATCGCACAACTGGCGGAAGACTTGCGGGAGCATCTGAAAATAGAACTGCAACAACTTGACAGGAAACTGTATGAGAAACACAGCCTGCATCCGACAAAGGAGGAAAGCACGGCTGCGGAAGTGCAACCTGCTCCGAAAACAGAAAAGGTATCACCTTCTGTAATAGCCCCCGTTTCTGTAATTGAGCCTGTCAAGGGAGTGGAGAAGCCGCAGGCACAGCCCATAGAGGAAAAGCCGGAGATTGAGCCGCGCCAACCCAATCATTCGTCAGCCGTGCAGCTTACCCTGCTCGACCTTTGGGGTATGCCCATAGAGGAACCGTTAAAAAAGAAAAAGGCAGCGAAAAAGGAAAGCAAGCCGAAGCCTATGCCGTCCACGCCTAAACCGCAGGTCAAAGTTACTCCACCCGTTGAAGCCGCCAAGCCGGTAAACGGTAATAAGGAAGAAAAGCCGGAAAATGCCGAAAAGCCAAACGACCCGGACGACATTTACGCCACTCTGGATTGGGAAACCAATCCTCCCATCAACGGCTTCTATGAGACAATGATGAGCCTGACAGCGGAACGGCGCAAGGCCCTACGGCTTGAGGCAGAACGGCACAGGCAGGAACAACTGAAAAAGATGGGTATCAAAGACACGTTGAACCCTGCTTTTGCGCCTTCTTCGGACAATATGGATAAAAAGCCGGAACAAACGGAAGAAATAAAGCAACCTGAAACACTGGCAGAAGTTGTGCCTACTTCCGAAACGGTTGCCACTTCCCTGTTCCCGGAACTTGAAACGGAAAAGCCGAAGGAGAAAGTCATGGACCTTTCTCCCCGTCCGTTCAACGGCCTGCTGGAGCCACACCACCGTGACGGCTCGATGGTGCTGGATGCTTCACGCAATCTCGGTTACCTGAAAGACCTCACGCCTTACGGTGCGACCTTCCAACCGCTCGACCTCCGTGGCTATCAAAAAGAGAAAGCGATGCTGTATATATCGCTCCGTGACGCTTACGAACGTCTGTATAGCCACGAGACGGAGAACCATACGGAACACAAACCGCAGCGCGGGTATCTCAACACCTACTACGATGAGTTTGTCATGCGTTACGGTAACCTCAACGCCAGACAGAACGTGAAACTGGTGATGATGGATGCCGGAGGGCGCGACATCCTTTCGCTGGAACGTGCGGAGGACGGCAAGTTTGTCAAGGCGGACATCTTCGACCGTCCCGTTTCCTTCTCGGTGGAGAGCCGTGTCAATGCAGGCTCTCCCGAAGAAGCCTTGTCCGCATCGCTCAACAAGTTCGGCACGGTCAATCTCGGCTATATGCGGGAGATAACCGACACCACGGAAGAGGAACTGCTTGGTGCCCTCAAGGGGCGCATCTTCTACAACCCGCTCGTAACCGGTTACGAAATCAAAGACCGCTTCATCGCGGGGAACGTGATAGAGAAGGCGGAACGCATAGAGGGCTGGATGGAGGACAATCCCGAAAGTGAGCGGATGCCGGAGGTGAAACAGGCGTGGGAGGCATTGAAGGAGGCCGAACCGCAGCGCATCGCCTTTGAAGACCTCGACTTCAATTTCGGGGAACGCTGGATTCCCACGGGCGTGTATGCCGCCTACATGAGCCACCTTTTCGACACGGACGTGAAAATAGCCTACTCCGCAAGCATGGACGAGTTTTCCGTGGCGTGCGGCTACCGCACCATGAAGATCACGGACGAGTTTTTAGTAAAGGGCTATTACCGGAACTATGACGGTATGCACCTGTTGAAGCACGCCCTGCACAACACCTGCCCCGACATGATGAAAAGTATCGGCAAGGACGAGAACGGCAACGACATCAAGGTACGCGACAGCGAGGGCATACAGCTCGCCAACGCGAAGATAGACGAAATCCGTAACGGGTTCTCCGAATGGTTGGAAGAACAGTCGCCGCAGTTCAAGGAACGGCTCACGACGATGTATAACCGCAAGTTCAACTGTTTCGTGCGCCCGAAGTATGACGGCTCGCACCAGACTTTTCCCGACCTCAACCTGAAAGGGCTGGCAAGCCGGGGAATCAAGAGCGTTTACCCGTCGCAGAAGGATTGCGTCTGGATGCTGAAACAGAACGGCGGCGGGATCTGCGACCACGAGGTGGGAACCGGCAAGACGCTGATAATGTGCATAGCGGCACATGAGATGAAGCGTCTGAACTTGGCGCACAAGCCGATGATTATCGGGCTGAAAGCGAATGTGGCGGAGATTGCCGCCACCTATCAGGCGGCCTATCCTAACGCCCGCATCCTCTACGCTTCTGAAAAGGACTTTTCGACCGCCAACCGTGTGCGTTTCTTCAACAACATCAAGAACAACGACTATGATTGCGTCATCATGTCGCACGACCAGTTCGGGAAGATACCGCAGTCGCCGGAGTTGCAGCAGCGCATCCTGCAGGCGGAGCTTGACACGGTGGAGGAAAACCTCGAAGTCTTGCGGCAGCAGGGCAAGAACGTGTCGCGGGCGATGCTGAAAGGGCTGGAGAAGCGCAAGCACAACCTTGTGGCGAAGCTGGAGAAGGTGGAACACGCCATCAAGTCCCGCACGGATGATGTGGTGGACTTCAAGCAGATGGGCATCGACCACATCTTCATTGACGAGAGTCACCAGTTCAAGAACTTGACTTTCAACACCCGTCATGACCGTGTGGCGGGATTGGGAAACTCGGAAGGAAGCCAGAAGGCCCTGAATATGCTCTTTGCCATCCGTACCATACAGGAACGCACGGGCAAGGACTTGGGGGCTACGTTCCTTTCGGGCACGACCATTTCCAACAGTCTGACGGAACTGTACCTGCTCTTCAAATACCTGCGCCCCAACGAACTGGAACGGCAGGACATCCGCTGTTTCGATGCTTGGGCTGCCATCTTCGCCAAAAAGACGACCGATTTTGAGTTCAACGTAACGAACAATATCGTTCAGAAGGAGCGTTTTCGCTATTTCATCAAGGTGCCGGAGCTTGCCGCCTTCTACAACGAGATTACCGACTACCGCACGGCGGAGGATGTAGGTGTGGACAGACCAAACAAGAATGAGAGACTGCACCACATACCGCCCACACCGGAGCAGGAGGACTTCATACAGAAGCTGATGCAGTTTGCCAAAACCGGCGATGCCACTCTGCTTGGCAGGTTACCCCTGTCGGAAACGGAGGAAAAGGCGAAGATGCTCATCGCCACCGACTACGCGAGAAAGATGGCTCTTGATATGCGCATGATAGACCCGAACTACGAGGACCATCCCGACAACAAGGCAAGCCATTGTGCCAAGATGATTGCAGAGTATTACCACAAGTACGAGGCGCACAAGGGTACGCAGTTCGTGTTCTCCGACTTGGGGACATATCAGCCGGGGGAAGGATGGAACGTGTACAGCGAGATAAAACGCAAGTTGGTGGAGGATTACGGCATACCGGCAAGTGAGGTGCGCTTCATTCAGGAGTGTAAGACGGATAAGGCTCGTAAGGCGGTGATAGATGCCATGAACGCCGGGACGGTACGCGTGCTGTTCGGCTCCACAAGTATGCTCGGAACGGGCGTGAATGCGCAGAAAAGATGTGTCGCCATCCATCACCTTGATACACCGTGGCGACCGTCCGACCTGCAACAGCGTGACGGACGGGGTGTTAGAGCCGGGAACGAGATTGCCAAGCATTTTGCCGAGAACAACGTGGATGTCATCATCTACGCGGTGGAAAAGTCGCTGGACAGCTACAAGTTCAATCTGCTGCACTGCAAGCAGACGTTCATATCGCAGCTCAAAAGTGGAGCGATGGGCGCACGTACCATCGACGAGGGAGCAATGGACGAAAAATCGGGTATGAACTTCTCGGAGTATATGGCGTTGCTCTCCGGCAATACCGACCTTTTGGATAAGGCGAAATTAGAGAAGCGTATCGCCTCGCTCGAAGGGGAACGCAAATCGTTCAACAAGGGCAAGCGCGATTCGGAGTTCAAGCTGGAATCCAAGACGGGAGAACTGCGCAACAACACGGCTTTCATCGAAGCCATGACGGAAGACTGGAACCGTTTTCTTTCCGTTGTGCAGACTGATAGGGAAAGCAGCCGCCTTAATCTTGTTAAGGTGGACGGCGTGGATTCAACGGATGAGAAGGTCATCGGTAAGCGTTTGCAGGAAATCGCCAAGAACGCCACGACTGGTGGACTGTACAAGGCTGTCGGGGAACTTTACGGCTTTCCGATAAAGGTGGTCAGCGAGAGGACACTCAAAGAAGGTCTGGAGTTCACCGACAACCGCTTCGTGGTGGAGGGGAACTACAAGTACACCTACAACAACGGGCATCTGGCGATGGCAGACCCGATTGCTGCCGCACGAAACTTTCTGAACGCATTGGAGAGGATTCCGACCATCATCGACCAGTACAAGTCTAAGAACGAAGTGCTGGAAAAGGAGATTCCGCAGTTGCAGGAGATAGCGGGCAAGGTGTGGAAGAAGGAGGACGAGCTGAAACAGCTTAAGTCCGAACTCGCCGCACTGGACCGCAAGATACAGCTTGAGCTGGCTCCTCCGGAGCAGGAAAACACGGAAGAGAACCGGCAAGGCAACGAGAAAAAACAGACGGAACAACAGCCGGAAAGCCCGCACGTGGACTTTGTACGCAGTCATTTAATTATAGGGAGACCCGGTTTATCGGAATCCAAAGGTGTAAAACTTTAATATCGAAGTCTTGACAGAAAAAGCCAGTGGTTGAATTTTTCACCACTGGCTTTAATTCTAATAATTTTTCAATCTAATATGACCGAATCTATAACGTTAAATCATAGATTATGTGTCTATTTGTGAAGAAAAAGACGTATTTTTGTATCAAAATCAAATAAGCATAACAATGGAACCATCTATATACCGTTTTTCACTTTGTGCCGCACTGCCGTTGATGTTATTCTTCGGCTTTTATTTTTTGTTTGCAAAGACTCCTGAAAAGAAAATTTTCAAGAATTATCTCCGCTCCCGACAGATTATGGGTATAGCTATGCTGCTGCTTTCGGCAAATTATTCGGTACATTTCTTCTTTGGTATTCGATTAAAAAATGCGGATTCTTCCATATTGATGAACATGTCCACATACTTCCTGTGCTATTCTCTGTTCAGTTCGGCATTGATAATGTTGCTTGATCGTTTTTACATTACCAAACGGCGTGTGTGGACACATATCATTTCATGGATTATATTTTCAACTCTTTCCGGAGTTGTGTTGTTCCTGTTGCCAAGCGGAATCATGCAAAAAATCTCTTTATTTGCTTTAGCTGTCTGGTTAATCGTTTTTGGAGTCGTTTTAGCTCGCAGAGTCATAATTGCATATCGTAGAGCCATTCGGATTTTCAATGAAACTCAGGCGGATGATATAGGCACATATATCGAATGGCTTTCCATATTCACTTATTGGGCTGTTATCTTCGGTGTCGGATGCGGATTGCTGACATTTCTGCCAGACAAATATGTTTTTATCTGGATTTTGTCGTCAATACCGTTCTACAGCTATCTTTTCTACAGCTATCAGAACTACCTGCTGTTCTATGAACAGGTGGAAAATGCTTTTGAGCAAGATATACAGTCTGAAGAAGAACTTCTGACAGATACGGAAACAGAACCTGAAATAGTTTCTGAGAAAGAAGTTCCAGTGTCCTATACAGAAATTATAGAGAAAGTGGCCAACTGGATAAAGACAGACGGCTATGTCCAGCAGGGACTTACCATAAAAGAACTGTCCGAAATACTTCATACGAACCGTACCTATCTTTCCGCTTATATCAAGACTACGTATAAAATGACATTCCGCGAATGGATAACCGGTCTCCGGTTGGAGTATGCGAAAAACATACTGAAGGAGCATCCGGAAATCAATATACAGAAGCTGGCTGAGTCTTCCGGTTTTCTTTCCCGCAGTAACTTTATCAAATCATTTACAGAGAAGGAAGGATGTACGCCTGGCAAGTGGAAAAAAGCAAATCTGGAATAATTTGTGTGGTAAAAAGCCGATGAAAAAGGTCTCAGAAGCTCATTTTCAAAAAGTGCTCAAGCGACAAAAAAGTGCTAATTCGACAAAAAAAGTGCTCAAACGACAATTTGAAAAGTGCTCAAACGACAATTTTTATAAAACGCTATATTTCAACAGAAAAAGTTTTTGTAATATTTTGGGCGCTGAATGGCATTTATTACCTTTGGAGAAGACAAAGATAATAAATTCAAGTTTATATGAGCAGAAAAATCACTTTTCTCACCCTGTTTCTGTGGCTGATGACGGTAACTTTTCCTGTCATTGCGCAGCAGAAAGCAGACACGACCTACACCTTCCGGTTCGTTCCGCAGAAGGACATGTTCTACGTGCCTTGGAATGGCAATGACACGGAACTTGCCCGTCTGCTGGAATGCATCGAGCGCAACAGAACGGACATTCTTGACGGCAGGCTGCCGCTGCTGGTTGACGGCTACTGCAACTCGCTGGGCAGTGAAACCGAGAACCTTGCCACGGCGAAGATCCGTGCCAACCGTGTGAAATCCGAACTGATTATCCGTGCGGAAATAAAAGAGGAGAATTTCATTACCCGCAACCATGCGACTGAGGGTGATTTTGTCACCGTGCGCCTGACGGTACCGGTAAAGGGAACTGCCGCGACGGATGCGGAAGCACGACGCAAGGCGGAAACCGAACGACTGGAAGCCGAGAAGCGTGCCGAACAGGAACGGCTTGCCGAAGAGCAGCGCAAGGCGGAAGAAGCCCGACTTGCCGCTGAAAAGGCAGAAGCCGAGAAAGCCGCTCTACAAAATACACTTGCCGGCACGCCGTCGGAAACTAAAATCACAAATGATTATCATCTCTCCCTGCGTGCCAACCTATTGCGCTGGGCTACCCTGACACCCGATTTAGGACTTGAATGGCGCATCTGTCCGTCGTGTGGCATTGCCGTAAACGGCTCATGGACTTCTTGGACGTGGAGCGACAAGGACCGCCGCTATGCACTCTGGGAAGTGGTTCCGGAAATACGTTATTACATGGGTGAGAAGAAAGCCTGGTATCTGGGGGCGATGTTCAAGGCCGGACAGTTCAACTACAAGATCTCCGAAACAGGCAAGCAAGGCGACCTGATGGGTGGCGGCATCACCACCGGCTATCAGCTACGGCTGAACAAGGCACTGACTCTTGATTTCAACCTTGGCTTGGGCTACCTGAATGCCGATTTCGAAAAATATGAAGTCATCGATGGTGTGCGCGTGCGCTGTGGCAACGAGACAAAAAATTGGTGTGGCCCCATCAACGCCGGTGTGACATTGGTATGGAAGTTATTCTAATACGGAGGAATAGAGTATGAAAGCAAGACAATATATAAATATGGTAGGAATGACAGCCGCCGTGCTGCTCTCTTCCTGCGTGAAGGACACGCTTTATGACACGCCGCATCCCGACTATGGGAAAATTGCGGTGACAGCCGACTGGTCGGCCTGCGGTGAGGGTATCAACATACCTGCCACGTGGACGGTCACCATGGGCGACTATACGGGTACGGAGACTTCCGCCACCCATGCCCCCGACCATCTGTTTGCTC
>OLWD01001013.1_pt1 | contig 10936 bp, 9 predicted proteins | sample 1673971 | NCBI WGS metagenome assembly OLWD01 (sample SAMEA103958136, study PRJEB25191) | human gut metagenome | reverse complement strand
TGGTTCTTCTTGTAGCCCTTCTTCTTGCCCAGATACTTCTCTATATCCACCTTAGACTCCTTAAAGCCGGGTAAGTTTAATGACCCGTAGATATTTTCCGTCATGGCGAAAGCGTCTTTCTCGAAATCCTCGAACTTCACTTCCACCAGATTGCCTTCCGGTATCAGGTGCTTCTCTTCCTCGTACTTATAGAAAAGACGGCGATATACCTCGATGAAGTTCGCCTCGATCTGCTCGTTCGTGATATCCTGCAAACGCAATGGCTGGATCGTATTCGTAAAGAAACTGCGGGTACTCTCGAATACCGTATACGGATTTCGCTTCAAGTAGATGAACTTAGCGTTCGGGAACATCTCCAGCAAAGTCTTCACACGCCCCGTATGCGGTGGGTTCTTGCTCAAATACTGCGTACCGTTCGTGTTCCAGAGGGAAACCTTAACCAGACGCATGAAAGTATCCATGAAGATCCGCCGCTCCTCCTCCGTGATATCGTTAAACAATAAGTAACGATCGCAATACTTCATCCAGCGTTTCGGGAAGAACCAGAAATTATAATACGTATAAGGCATCATGTTCGACAAGGCGAACTCCTCCTCTTGCGGAAGATCCACCTTCAACTCCATATTATCGGTCGGACGCTTGTCGGGCATCAAGAACGCCATGTTCTTCTTGAAGAAAGGCTGTCCCCAAAGCATCAGGTTCGGAAATACGGTCTGATAGGTCGTATTGTAGCCGAAATGCTTGTCACACGAGAAGACATTGTGCATGAATGTCGTCCCGCTACGCCAATGTCCGAGAATGAACACCGGGTCCATCTCCAACGGCTTGTCCGCAATCTTACGGTAACGCGCATCTTCGAAGGGTTGCAACAGGCTGAGCAGGCGGCAAACGGATTTAGTCAGAAAATATTTATTACGAAATCCTTTGTCGATCGTTTTATTGGCTGTCACAGCCTTGAACGTTTTCCAGTCAGCACCCACTAAAGTATTGATCGGTAGTTTGTCAAATTCCAGTAATCCCATACCTTATTTATTTTCTGTTATACACTTGACGGAAACTCCTTGCCGTTCGAGCTCTTTACAAACGGAACGGATAGCTTCGTAGTGCTCAGGGCCGATACCCAATTCCGGAAGATTCAGTACAGCCAACGCGTCTTCCGTCACCATGTCGCGAGCATCTACCCGGTCGATAATCATACCGACAGCCGATGTATTATTCGTGATCGGGTCGATCAGGATAAAGGCGCCTGTCTGTTTGTTCTTCTGATACGGATCGAAGAACAGTTCCTTTCCGGTCGTGAAGACGACACGAGCGATCTCGTTCAGCTTCATCGGCAAATCGTCAGTTGTCAGTTTTCCATTGTCAACCGACAACTGTTCCATCGTATTGACATTCACTTTATAACGGATGCTGTCCACACGGGCGCGTGTAAGATTGGTCGTATGCTTGATATAGAACTGCTTGCTTGCGTCCATCGGTTCTTCGTCCATCCACACCAGCATGGCCTCGAAGTTACGGTCCGCTATCGGCAGGTTATCCGGATGGACGAGCATCTCACCGCGTGAAACATCAATCTCGTCTTCCAACGTGATGGTGACGCACTGGGGAGGGAATGCATAATCCAGCTCTCCGTCGTATGTCACGATACTCTTCACTTTGGATGTTTTCCCGGAAGGTAAAGCCATCACCGTATCGCCTTTACGAACGATACCGCTGGCCACTTTCCCACAGAAACCGCGGAAGTCCAGATTCGGACGCAATACATATTGCACCGGATAGCGGAAATCCTCAAAGTTGCGGTCCTGGTCGATAGGAACCGTTTCGAGGAAGTCCAGCAATGACGGCCCTTCGTACCAAGGCGTACGGTCGCTCTTCTCCACCACATTGTCGCCATCCAGAGCGGACAGCGGGATGCAGGTGATATCCGGGATATTCAACGGAGCGACAAACTCCTTATAGTCGGAAACGATCTTGTCGAAAATATTCTTGTCAAAATCAACCAGGTCCATCTTGTTGACCGCCAGCACGATGGGCTTGCGGGATCGCAGCAGCATATTCGCGACCTCCTGATCGGAAGCCGTCAGGCCGGTCTTCACATCCGTCAGGAAAATGATGACGTCCGCGTGCTGAATGGCGATCTCCGCCTGTTCGCGCATGAACGACAAGATCTGATCGTCCGTGCGCGGTTCGATACCGCCGGTGTCCACCAGACGGAATTTGCGGCCGCACCACTCGCTCTCGCCGTAGATGCGGTCGCGCGTGACGCCCGGCGTATCCTCGACGATGGAGAGCCGCTGGCCGATGAGCTTATTAAACAGCATGGACTTGCCGACATTCGGCCGTCCAACGATCGCAACCAAAGGTTTCATCTCTCTGCCTCCTTTATTCCAAAGCGGCGCGCGATCGCACCGCTCTTTATCGCAAAGCAAAATATTACAAATACAGTATAACCGAATTTTCGAGGTTACGCAAGGCTAACCTTCTCTTGCGGCATAAGAAAAAGCTGAGTGGAGTTCCACTCAGCTTTTCTTAACGATTTTCGTTCCGAATCAATTATTCGGCTGCGACCTTGGACTCGATGACCTTGACCTGACGGCCGTTGTAGGTACCGCATTCCGGGCACATTCTGTGAGGCTGGTGCAGAGCGCCGCACTTCGGGCACGCGACAAGCGCGGGAGCGGTGAGCTTCCAGTGAGAAGAACGTCTCTTATCACGTCTCTGACGGGATACTTTCCCCTTGGGGACTGCCATGTTGACACCTCCTTAAAGTTAAGCTGAATGAACAGCGAATTTATTGTTCCAAAAGCTTTGCGAGGGCTGCTAACCTGGGGTCGACTTCCTTTTTGCAGCGGCACTTCTCATAGTTGAGATTGACGCCGCAGCCGGAACACAAGCCCCTGCAATCCTCGCGGCAAAGGGTCTTGCTTGGCATATTGAGGATGAACGTCTCCCGCGCCAGCTCGCTGAGATCAACGGTTCCGTTGTCCAGCAGCAGGATATCGTCGTTGTCGTCTTCCTCCAGCTCCTCAGCGAGCAGACACTCGAACGGGACCTTGTACGGAAGATCAAACGGCGCTCCGCAGCGATCGCACACGGCGGTAAGCGTTGTAGTCAGGTCAAACTGCAACCGCAGCATCCCCGCAATGTTCTCTGCCTGCCCTACCACTGAGACCGGCCGAACCGCAGGACACACGCCGCCGAAGTCCACATCAGAAAAGTCCTCTGTAAAGTCAAAGGGAATTCTGCCTCCGGGGGTGTTAATGATACGTTTTACATCTAAAACCATGCTACACCTCGCAATGACACGAGTGATATTATAGAGGACGTTTTCTCGATTGTCAAATACTTTTTTCACGGTTGCGGCAAAAATTTTGACAGGATTTCTTTACTTTTTTTGCCCGCTATCGTACAATAGCAGAAAATCGCGCGCTGCGCAAGCGGAGGTGCCGCCCATGCGGGAGTTTCACATCGGAAAAAATGACGAAAATCAGCGGCTTGACCGCTTTCTCGGCAAGGCCATCCCCCTGCTTCCCGCGTCGCTCGCGCAGAAGTACATCCGCCTAAAGCGCATCAAGGTCAACGGCGCGCGCGCCCAGCGCGACCAGAAGCTCGTCGCGGGCGATATTTTACAGTGCTACATCAACGATGAGTTTTTCGAGTCGCCGAGCGAGGAAAACGTCTACCTCACGATCACGACGCCGCGGCTCAAGATCGTCTACGAGGACGAGAACATCATGCTGCTCGACAAGCCCGCGGGAATGCTTGCCCACGCCGACGAGCACGAGAAAGTCAATACGCTCGTCAACCACATGCTCGCCTACCTCTATCAAAAGCGCGAGTGGCGGCCACGCGAGGAGAACGCCTTCACCCCCGCCCTCTGCAACCGCATTGACCGCAACACTGGCGGCATTGTCGTTGCGGCGAAAAACGCTGAAGCGCTGCGCATCCTGAACGACAAGATTCGCGACCGCGAGATCGCCAAATACTATTTATGTATCGCCATCGGCCGCGTCGAGCCGCCGAAGGGCCGCATCGAGTGCTTTCTGCGCAAGGACGAGAAGAGCAACACCGTCCGCGTTTACCACCGCCCCGTGCCGGACGGCCGCAGCGCGATCACCTTATACCAAACGCTCCAGACGCGCGGCGAGCTGTCGCTTCTGGAGGTCGAGCTGCTCACGGGCCGTACGCATCAGATCCGCGCGAGCATGGCCGACCTCGGCCATCCCCTGCTCGGCGACGGCAAGTACGGCGTCGGCAGTGTGAACCGCAAATATGGCGAAACGCATCAGGCGCTCTACTCCTACCGTCTGCGCTTCGACTTTCCCAGCGACGCGGGCATCCTCGAATATCTGCACGGACGTGAGTTTCAGGTGGATGAGGTCCCGTTTCAAAAGAAGTATTTTAGTTAAATCCCACAAGCGGAGAGCTGCAATCGGCTCTTCGCTGTTTTATTTTTCAAAAGTTCAAAATATTGAACTTTTTGTTAAATATACTCTTGCAATTTTGCACGCGCTGTGTATAATAGTCTCGGTTTAGCAAAAACTCACCAAAAGTTTAGTATATCGAACGAGGAGGCGTGTGTATGGACATTGGCAATAAGATCAAGCAGCTGCGAACGCGACAGGGACTGACTCTGGAGGAGCTTGCCAGCCGAAGCGAGCTCACGAAGGGGTTCTTGTCCCAGTTAGAGCGCGACCTCACCTCCCCCTCGATCGACTCGCTCAGCGATATCCTCGAGGCCCTCGGCACCAACCTCTCGGAATTCTTTCAGGAGGATAAAAACGACCAGTTTGTCTTCCGCTCCGAAGACTTTTTCGTCGACGAGCGCGAAAGCTGCACCGTCAACTGGATCGTTCCCAACACGCAGAAAAACCAGATGGAGCCCATTTTATTGGAACTTCCCGCCGGCGGCGAATCGTTCGAGATCGAGCCGCATAACGGCGAGGAGTTCGGCTACGTGCTTGACGGCAGCGTCATTTTAGAGTGCGACGGCGAACGCAGCGTCGTGTGCCGCGGCGAAACGTTCTATCTCCACGGCAGAACGTTCCACTACCTCAAAAATGAACGCAAGACCACCGCGCGCATCCTCTGGGTCTGCACGCCCCCGCTTTTTTAACTACTATTCTATAAAATTGTGAGGATATCGGAAATGGCCGAAGAAAAGAAAAAGATCATTCAATTCAAGAACATCGTCAAGAGCTTTGAGGACGGACAGGTCGTTCTCAAGGGCGTCTCTCTTGACATTTACGAAAATGAGTTCGTCACGCTGCTCGGCCCCTCTGGCTGCGGCAAGACGACACTGCTGCGCATCCTCGGCGGCTTTTTGCAGCCGAGCGAGGGCAAGGTGCTCTTCGACGGTGAGGACATCGTCAGCGTCCCGCCCTACAAGCGCGAGATCAACACCGTCTTCCAGAAGTATGCCCTCTTCCCCCACATGGACGTGTATGACAACATCGCCTTCGGCCTGACGCTCAAGAAAGAGCCGAAGGACGTTATCGAGCAGAAGGTCATGCGTATGCTGCGCCTTGTTAGCCTTGAGGACTATGCCCACCGCAACGTGACCGAGCTCTCCGGCGGCCAGCAGCAGCGCATCGCCATCGCCCGCGCGCTCGTTAACGAGCCAAGCGTGCTGCTGCTCGACGAGCCGCTCGGCGCGCTCGACTTAAAACTCCGCAAGGAGATGCAGCAGGAGCTCAAATACATCCAGCAGGAGGTCGGCATCACGTTCATCTTCGTCACGCACGATCAGGAAGAGGCGCTGACGATGTCCGACAAGATCGTCGTCATGAATGCGGGTGAAATTCAGCAGATCGGTACGCCGACCGAAATCTACCGCACCCCCGTCAACGAATTCGTCGCCAAGTTCATCGGCGAGACGAACATCATCGACGGCGTCATGCTTGAGGACGACCTCGTCATGTTCGAGGACAAGAAGTACGCCTGCCGTGCCCGCGGCTACAATAAGAACGAAAAGGTCGACGTCGTCATCCGCCCCGAGCACCTCGACATTGTCCCGCGTGCCGAGGGTATGCTCAAGGGCACGGTCAAGTCTCAGCTTTTCAAGGGCATGCACTATGAAACCGTGGTCGAAACGCGCGTCGGTACGTCCATCACCGTGAAGATGCAGGTCTCGCAGGACCGCCCTGTCTACAACGAGGAAAAGGGCGAGAAGATCAGTGCGAACGCCTTCCTTCTGGACGTGGAGGACGTCGAAGAGCTCGACGACGCAAAGGTCGTCGCCCTCGCCTCTGCCGAGGCGTGGGACGCCGAGACCGAGGAGCCCATCTCCATCAAGACCGTCGAATACGACATCAAGCCCGAGACCGGCAACTACACCGTGACCTTTGCCACCGCGAACGATACGTCTATCACCGTCAAGGTGCTCGTCGTAGCGCAGAACCGCGTCGAGAGCAAGGTCTATCAGGAAGAAATTTACGCGATGAACTTCTTCAAAAAGGTCGAGGACATTCAGGAGAGCATCGCGCTCGACACCGACCTTGAGACCTGGGCCAGCGCGTCGGCGTGGTCCCTCGAAGACGGCGAGCAGGTCGAGATCACGGACGTCAAGTACGACTTCGACCCCGAGACCATCACCCCGGGCGTTTACGATGTGACCTTCTCCACCGAGGGCTATGAGTACAAGGTCTCCACCACCCACGCCTTTGAAGAGGGCGAGCAGGTCGGCCTTGTCTTCCGTCCCGAGGACATCCACGTGATGAAGAAGGAGGGCCAGTGGTGAAGCGCTTTCGTTCCATGACTTACCCGTATATCGCGTGGATCATCGCGATCATCGTGGTGCCGATGCTTCTGATCGTGCTCTATGCCTTCACGACCTCCGGCAACTCGGTGCTGACATTCCAGTTCACCTTTGAGAACTTTGCCCGCTTCGTCACGGACAAGGTCTTTATGGATGTGTTGCTGCGCTCGCTCTATATCGCGCTCATCACAACGCTCATCTGCGTTGCGCTCGGCTACCCCATCGCCTACGTCATCGCGCAGCGCGGCGGCCGCAGCAACACGATCTTAATTCTGCTCATCACCATGCCGACCTGGGTCAACATGCTGGTGCGCACCTATGCTTGGATGGGGATTTTGCAGGACGAGGGCATCTTCAACACGATCCTTTCGTGGTTCGGCATCGGCCCCGTGTCGATGATCCACACGAGCTTTGCCGTCATCCTCGGCATGGTCTATAACTTCATCCCCTTTATGATCCTGCAGATCCACACGTCCCTTGCCAAGATGGACAAGAGCCTTTTGGAAGCCGCCAACGACCTCGGTGCAACGCCGGTGCAGGCATTCCTGCGCGTGACGCTGCCGCTCTCGCTTCCCGGCGTGATCTCCGGCATCACGCTCGTGTTTCTGCCCGCGGTGTCGAGCTTCTTCATTCCGAAGCTTCTCGGCGGCGGACAGTACGTCCTCGTCGGCAACATCATTGAAACGCAGTTCCTCACCACTGGCGACTGGAACTTCGGCTCGGCCATCTCGCTCATCATGGCGGTCATCATCATGATCTCGATGTGGCTGACGCGCAAGGCGGACGTTCAGGTCGCCTCGCAGGGAAAGGAGTGAGAAGCGCATGAAAAAGAAAACCTCTGTCGGCTCGAAGATCATCCTGACGCTCACGATGCTCTTCTTCTACCTCCCCATCCTCTATATCATTATCTTTTCGTTCAACGATTCCCGCTCGCTGACGAAGTTCGGCGGCTTCTCGCTCCGCTGGTATGAAAAGATGTTCGCCGATTCGACAATGATGGAGGCTGTGCTCTACACGGTCATCATCGCCGTCATCGCGACGGTCGTCGCGACAGTCGTCGGCACGATCACGGCCATCGGCCTTTCTAAATCCCGCAAGGTTGTGCAGAAGATGGTCGAGCGCATCAACGACCTGCCCGTGATGAACCCCGATATCGTCACGGCCATCTCACTTCTGATGTTTTTCAGCGTCCTCACGGTCAAAAAAGGCTTCGGCACGCTGCTCATCGCGCATATCATGTTCTGTATCCCCTACGTGATGCTCTCCGTTACGCCGAAGCTCCGCTCGCTCGACCCTAACCTGATCGACGCAGCGATGGACCTTGGCGCAACGCCGTTCCAGGCGCTCACGAAAGTCATTGTGCCGCAGATCAAGCCGGGTATCGTCTCCGGCGCGCTCATTGCGTTCACGATGAGCTTTGACGACTTCGTCATCTCGTACTTCACAACGGGCAACGGCGTCAACAACATTTCGATTTTGGTCTACACGATGTCCAAGCGCGTGAACCCGTCCATCAACGCCCTTTCTACCATTGTGATTCTTCTCATTACGCTGGTGCTCGGCGTCGTGAACATCGTGCCGATCGTGCGCGAAAAGCGCGAAAAGGACGGCAAGTCCTCCCGCGCCGTGAGCCGCAAGGCCATGGCGGCTGTTGCCGCCGTGCTGGCGCTGGCCGTTGTCGGCGGCACCGTGGGCGCGAGACTTTCCCAGCAGCACAAGAGCGCCGCGGCTGTCGAGAAGTACGGCAGCAACGTTTTGAAGCTCTATCTCCCCGGCGAGTACCTCGGCGAGAACGTCATCTCCGACTTTGAAAAGCAGTACGGCGTGCGCGTCATCGTCGAGAACTTCGACTCCAACGAGATGATGTACACCAAGCTCATGGCCGGCGACCGCTACGATGTCATCATTCCGTCCGACTACATGATCGAACGCCTGATGAACGAGGACTTCCTCCAGCCGCTTGACAAGAGCATGATCCCCAACATGGAGAACATGTCTGATGCCGTGCTCGGTATGAGCTACGACCCGGACAACACGTACTCCATCCCCTACTTCTGGGGCAGCGTCGGTCTCGTCTACAACCACGAGAACGTCGACCCTGCCGTCATCGAGAGCGAGGGCTGGGAGGTCCTGCGCAACACCGACTACGCCGGTCACATCTACATCTACGATTCCGAGCGCGACTCGTTCATGATGGCGTTCAAGGCGCTGGGCTACTCGATGAACACCGAGGACCCCAACGAGATCAACGACGCCTATGAGTGGCTGCTGCAAATGAACAACACGATGTCCCCCGTTTATGTGACCGACGAGGTCATCGACGGTATGATGAACGGCTACAAGGACATCGCCGTTGTCTACTCCGGCGACGCGGCCGTGGTGCTTGATGAAAACGAAGACATGAGCTTCTATATGCCCTCCCAGGGCACGAACATCTGGTGCGATGCCATGGTCATTCCCCAAAATGCCGAGAATCCCAAGCTCGCCCACGAGTTCATCAACTACATGCTCACCTATGAAGCCGCGTTTGACAACACCGAAACGGTAGGTTATACTTCTCCCAACGCGGAAGTGTTTGAAGAGATGACCTCGTCTGAGGATCTCTACGCGGACAATGCCGCCTACCTTCCCCGCAGCGGCTACGACAAGGACGAGATGTTCCACGACAACCAGGTGCTCATGCGCGAGCTGAGCAAGCTCTGGATCAAGGTCAAAGCTGCCAAATAATATCGTAAAGGAGTTTTTTAAGATGAAAATCGGAGATACTTTTACCGTCAAGAAAGTTGTCACGGAAGACATGACCGCTGCCGCGCTCGGCAGCGGCGGTCTGCCGGTGTTTGGCACGCCGTATCTCGTCGCGATGGTCGAAAACGCCGCCTTCACCTATCTCCAGCAGGAGCTGCCCGAGGGTAAGAGCACCGTCGGCACCAAGGTCGAGGTCTCCCATGTCTCCCCCTCGCCCGTTGGCATGGAGATCACCGTTACCGTCGAGGTCACGGATATTTCCGCAAACGGCAAGATGGTCGACTTCAAGGCCACCGCGACCGACACCGCCGGCCTCATCGGCGAGGGCACGCACCAGCGCGCCGTCATCACCGTGGATCGCTTCATGGACAAGTGCCAGGCCAAGCTCGGCTGATTTTGTAAGGAGGAACCCTGATGCATTATTCGGGAGCCGTTTACCGTCCCCCCAGCGAGGCGCGCAGCCTCATCGTGCAGTGCACGCTCGGGTGCAGCCACAACAAATGTGCGTTCTGCACGATGTACAAGGACAAAAAGTTCTCCATCAACCCCATTGAGCAGGTACTCTCCGACCTCGACGAGGCACGCGCCTACGGGCGCTATATTGAGAAGATCTTTTTAGCCGACGGCGACGCGCTGATCCTGCCGATGGACTATCTTCTGACCGTTCTCGACTATATCTGCGACCATTTCCCTACCTGCAAGCGCGTTGCGGCTTACGCAACGACCAAGGCCATCATGCGCAAGACGGACGACGAGCTGCGTACGCTGCGCGAGCACGGCCTCGGCATCGTGTATATCGGCCTTGAGAGCGGCAACGAGGAGCTTCTCAAAAAGTTCTGCAAGGGCGTTACTGCCGAGGAGATCGTCTTAAACGCCATCCGCTGCAAGCAGGCGGGCATCGCCACCTCCGTCACGGCCATCAACGGCATGGCGGGCGCGAACGGCGACTGGCAGGCCCACGCCATCGACACGGCGAAGGCCGTTTCCCGCATGAAGCCCGACTATATCGCGTTTTTGACGCTTCGCGTCTACTCGGGCACGCCGCTGCACGACTGGATCACGAGCGGCGAGTTCAAGATGATGGAGCCGCCCGAGCTGATGCGTGAAACACGCCTCTTTTTGGAGCACATCGACTCCGACGGCAGCATCTTCCGCTCGAACCACGCGTCGAACTACCTCCCCCTCGGCGGTACGCTCAACCGCGACCGCGAGGCGCTGATCCACACGATCGACGAAGCGCTCGACGGCAAGGTTAGACTTCGCCGCGCCGTCGAACTGGGACTGTAAGACCTAAAAATAGAACCTACCGCAAGGTAGGTTCTATTTTTGCGTTTTGCCCTAAAGGGTAAAGGGGTACCCCGTACCGTGCGGGGTGCGAAAAAAGGGGGATATTCTCTCACGTGAGAGAATATCCCCCTTGGACCCCCAAGAGAA
>OLWD01001007.1_pt1 | contig 10986 bp, 10 predicted proteins | sample 1673971 | NCBI WGS metagenome assembly OLWD01 (sample SAMEA103958136, study PRJEB25191) | human gut metagenome | reverse complement strand
CATCGATGAACTGACTTAATCATAGCTCATTTTTGAACCCTTTCCCGTATGTCCATAAAATAGGAAAACCGCCCCAAAATCGAAAAATTCCACGATTTCGGAACGGTATATGGTATAATAAGGAATAACAGCGGCAGCCAGCCGCAGGAAGGAGCGATGTGTTTATGAAAACCCGCATTTCCGTACAGGAACGCCTGAAAGATTTACGGGTGGAACGGGGCTTGAATCTGGAAGAACTGGCACAGGAAACCGGCATTTCAAAATCAGCCCTCGGCAGTTATGAAAACGACAACGACGAATACAAGGAAATTAACCACGGCAGCCTGTTGAAGCTGGCAGACTTCTATCAGGTGTCGGTTGACTATCTGCTCGGCCTTACCAATAATCGGAGATATGAAAACACCCCGATAGAAGAATTACATTTGAGTGATGAAGTCGTGGAACTGCTGAAAAGTGAACGCTTCAATAACCGGCTGCTGTGTGAGATTATCTCCCATGAAAAATTTAAGGAATTGCTGGCAGACGCAGAAATCTATGTGGACGGGATAGCAACCATGCACTTCCATGACACAAACAGCTCACTGGCTGCTTTACGGGCTATGGTACTGGAAGAACACCCCGAAGCTGCGGCAGACCGGGCAATCAAAGTGTTGGAAGCCTGTCAGATAGAGGAAGAAGATTTTTTCTGCCATGTGACGCACAAAACATGGGACGTCATTCTCCATGATATACGCAAGGCGCACGAAAATGACAGCGAAAGTGCGCCGGATACCACGCCTGCCGATGAACTTATACGGGAAGTACAAAAGGCCATGCAATCTCCGGGGGACAGGGTTCAGCAATTCACGGAGATATTCTGCAAGGCGTTCCGGCTCAAATACAAGCGGCTCTCACAAGAGGAACGAAGCCTTTTGAAAAAGCTGTTCAAGAAATCCCCGCTGATAAAACAGTCTGGTATGAACTTCCGGCGCAGGCCGTGGAAATAAAAACAGCCGTTGTAGGATTTTGTTCCTACAGCGGCTGTTTTTATTTATGAATCTTCTCCAACAAAAGACAGGATATTTTCATCAGTTTGTAATGTAATTGTTGCGCTTTCTGAATCATCAGAATAAACTCTTGTTCCATATACGCCTGTAACAGGCTCCTCTAAATTTTCAAAAGTTAATCCGAGTTTCGAAGAAGAATTGTCAATCTTTTCAAGCGAATATGTACCTGTCCATTCTTGTTTATGAGTGTTATCTGTTAAGATAAAACTTTTTTCTTCAAAACTCAATGTCAAATCCAATACTGGTATGTCATCATGCACTGAACCTGAGAATAACATATTACCATCTAAATCAGTAATAAATTCTAAAGACCAGTTATATGATGATACCGACCGAGTTTGGGAAGAATCACACGAACATAAGCCTACACACATAAAAAAACATACGCATATTGCCAATAACCGTTTCATTTTACCTATTACCAACCTTAATTCACAACTGTTTTGCATTTAATTAGGGAAGTGTCACAGGGTAAGAAATAGCGAAAGCTCCACCGCCTGCCAAGGCATTATTAGCGGTAGCAACACCAGAAACAGAAACCGTTCCCTTATCTCCGCTATTACCTGTTCTTCCAGTATCCACATCAGTTTCGATTGTTTCTTCACCGTCGGCTAATTCTGCAAATGCCGTATTGGTGGATTTTTTGTTCATAAGCACATTAACTGTACCAGTCATACCAGTGAACTCCGGTTTTGGAGATTCATACCACGGTACATACAACTTCACATGAACTTGAATCCCATCATCCTCATCATAAGTTGCATAAGAGTTAATACGAACATTAGCGACTGCTCTTTTGGTGACACCATCGGAAATCATAACATCGGTTAAGTATCCGTCATATTCTCCAATGACTACCGGCTGTTGAGTATCCGTTATTTCCGTTGTTGTTTCCGCTGCAAAAGCAGGAACCGCACTCACAGAAAAAAGCATACAAAACGCTACCAACGAGGTAAACAATCTTTTACTAAATTTTTTCATAAACAATGCTCCTTTCTAAAATGACCAGAACCTACATTTTTTGTATTCAGTTATTGGCAATATGCTACTAACCTGCAAGCACACTCTCAAATCATAAAATGTTTCAAATGTACTTGTTTTATTTTATGATAGCACTTATTTACATTGGGTACAATAGAAAATATACACCATTAAAATTTAATTTTTTGTGCAAATCGAATCAAATATAAAATTATATCGCTTTAGATATTGTCCTGTTCTAATTTAATCACATTCATAATACCACAATTCAAGGCTTCACAAATGCGAACCAGCGTTTCCATGCTGATATTCTTTCCCTTGCCCATGTTGGCAATCATATTTGTGGTAAGACCGGCGGCAAGCCGCAAATCCTCTTTCCTCATGCCACGCTCTTTCAGTGTGTTCCATAGTGGCTGATAACTAATGTGCATAGGCTTCCCGCCTTTCTTTCCATCGTCAAGTGTTTTATACCCATTATAGCAGAAATCTTGCGTTTCCACAATATTTCTTGACTACACCGCCGGTTCCGTCTGGATTGTGCTTTTCCTTTCTCCGCTTTTATTACATCTAATTAGCCATGAGCTGCTTGATCCCCTGGGATTTTGCACCGGGGTTGTCGTTGCCGTAACCTTCCAAAAGGTTGATGACACCCCATGCGCCGAGACCCGCGCCCAGGGCGATCACGAGAATTTTCAGCGTGTCAATCGCGCTTGTAAAAAAAGCCATAAAGTTAATCCTCCTTAATGTTCATAGAATTTATTGTTGTGGCCGCATTGGGCCGGAAACGAAAAAAGCCGCCGCCATGTTCAAATAGAAAACCTACAAAAACATGACGGCAGCATAAGGGGCAGGACAAGACCTGCGGGGGATATTCAGTTGTCAGGGAGAATCACGAATCCGCAATAGGCGCCTCCTTTCCAAAGGGTATAGAAAAACCCGCCATACAATAAGGAAATGATACGGCGGGTTTTACGCGCTTGTCTGCGCTGCCAGTTCTTCCGGCGTGATCTCATAGTTGGGGTACAGCTCTCTGGGACGTACAGGCAGTCTTGTAGACAGGTATTTCTCTATGTCAAAGGCGTTCTTTTCGTCAAAATCCGAAAGATATTTGTAATTCGGGTGTTTGGTAATGTCATACTTCCGGGACAGGAAGGGACGCACGCCCCTGATCTGCAGGAGGCATTTTCCGCCGTCCATCACCGCAAGCTCGTCAACGGACATCAAATCTTTTCCCAGCTTTTGAAAGTTCTGCCCGTGGGATTCCTGGGTGCCCTTCGTGACGCTGGTGTTATATAGATCAATGGTTTCTTTCCCCAGCAGGGAGTTCCAGCTTTTCAAGGTGGTTTCCTCCTTACCTCCCAGGAAAAGAGAAGAATCACAGTTGCCGATGATCGTGTCCATGTTGTCCTTATAAAGCGCTTTGAGCTGACTCTGGGCCTGCAATACCAGGCAGGCGGATATTTCCCTGGAACGGATCGTTGCCATCAGCTTTTCCAGGTTCGGGATTTGGCCTATATTGGCCGCCTCGTCGATCAGGCACCGCACATGGACCGGGAGCCTGCCACCAAATTTATCATCCGCCCGCTCACAGAGCAGGTTGAATAGCTGGGTATAAGCCATACTGACAAGGAAATTAAAGGTCGCGTCCGTATCACTGATAATAAAGAACAGCGCCGTTTTCCTGTCGCCCACCAGGTCAAGTTCCAGCTCGTCATACATGGTGATCTCCCGGACTTCCTTAATGTCAAACGGGGCAAGCCTGGCGCCGCAGCTAATTAAGATCGACTTAGCCGTCTTGCCTGCGGCCAGCTTGTATTTTTTATACTGCCGGAGGGCAAAGTGATCCGGGTCTTTCTGCTCCAGTGCGTCAAACAGCAAATCTACCGATACCGATAGGTAAGGCTCTGACTTTCGTCTCGGCCTTTTCCCCCGGCCCACACCGGACGGGCACCTTTCAGCGCATCCGGCGTACCCTCTTACTTTGTGAAGATTCCCCCATTCCAAAGGGGTCTCTTGCTCAACAAGCAAACGACATATTCACAATCAATCTCTTTGCAAGGAATCAATAAGTGCTTTTATTCTCCGTATCTTTCTGGGAAAAATGGAATAAAGCCGCTCCGGGGTACTGCTGTGCAGTATCGTATGTTCCATTTCTGAAAGCACACAGAGGTTTTCAAAATCATTTGTTCCGCCTTTGCTAAGTGGTTTGATATGGTGGCAGTGGTATTCGTCTACGGGGACAAAATTTCCCGACAGATAGCTGACACCTTTCATGGAACTGTATTTACTGATTCTGAACATGGCTAACCGGCTGTTTTTGATGTATTTTGAAGTGTTGACTAAGTAGCTGATATCCTTCATTGATACACCGGGATTGTGCTTCTTTTCGCCGTAGGCATAAGGATTTTTACGGATTACCTTGCCCTTTTCTGCAGCTATCAGTTTATTGTCCCAACTGGCCCATTGAATCTCAATGACCGGGAACTGATGGAAGCAGTAATAGCCACGCTTTCCCCATGAGCGGTATTCTCCGCCCTGAAAGTTATCCTTGTAAGCTTGGTCTTTTATGAATTTAACATCTCTGCTCATTGTGTGATAAAACAATTCTTTGATTCGCCAACCTATTTTTCTAAAGCTCAAACAAAACAGAGACATGCCTTTATAGTAGTTGTGGACTCCCACCACATAGGCATTCCATGCGTGTATTGTTTCAAATGACGGATTGCGCCTGATGTCATGTAGCAGTTCCCTGCATTTCTTAACAATCACGTCCTCTTTGCTTTTTGGAAGCTCATTTGTCACCATCAGCTTCCCCTTTTGCTGTGGGTTCTTCGTCTGCTTTTTATAGGCATAGAAGTCATATCCCAGATACTTCATCTTTTCCCGGGTAAGGTCATATATTTTTGTCTTATCCTCGTTGATTTCCAGCTTCATGTTCCGTGTCAGGTAATTCGTAACACTGTATTTGAATTTCACAGCGTCCTCATAATCCTTGCACAATACCAGAATGTCATCAGCATACCTCACATGAATCCCAACTTTTAGATTTGTGAGTGCGAGGTTGCGTCGCTTGTTCGCATAGTTGTGAAACTTTGCAACGCTTCTGTCATGCCAGCAATCACCCTGGTCACGGAGCCATACATCAAATCGATGTAGATATACATTACTGATTAACGGCCCCAAAATCGAACCTTGTGGAGAGCCTTTCGGATTCTCCACTTTACAGGAATCCTCATAGTATCCCTTTTTAATGAAACGGTAGATATAGTTGAGGATTATCTGGTCTTTTATCCCGATATGCCACAGTTCCCGGTATGCTATATCCGGGTCTATGGTTCCGAAGAAATCTTTCATATCCACGGACAGGACATAGGGCATTGTCTGACATTGGCTTTTCACCTTTGCCAGCGCATTGTGAGTGCTGACCTGTTTCCGGAATCCGAATGAACTCTCTACAAATTTTGTTTCACAATAGGGTTCCACCACCAGTTGAATACATTTTTCAACCAGCTTATCCCAAATGGAGCAAATCCCAAGAGGCCGCTTCTTCCCATTGCTTTTCGGTATGTACGTTCTCCGTACATAATCCATTCTTTTGTTTGTCAGACGGTCTTTCACAATCTCCGCAAGTTCCTGAATAGAGTAGGGTTCCAGAGTTTTGATGTTTGTTTTATCCGGCCCCAGTGCCATTCTTCCCGGACTTTTGCTTAATTGACGCAGTGCAAGGGCTACGTTATCAGTGTCATAAACCATGACGTGGAGTGCCCGTAGGTCAATTCTGTTATTCTGGAAATCTTCAAACCGCTTTTCCATGTCCACAAAATAGATGTTATTGGTACTCAATTACTTTTCTTTGGTTCTTCATAGGTTGTCGCCTCATTTCCGTAACGAATAGTCTCTTGCGTCTAATCAGGCGAATCGGAAATATTGTTTTATTATTCAAAGCAAGACTAAGGCCCTTCGCTACCCCCTGTTTCTTGACAGGGTATCTACGCTACTATGGCCCCGCTGACTACCCGTTCATAACCTTTCTGGCCTTACCCTTTCAGTGCGGGCCGTCCCCGGCTATTCCTAAACGTCGGGCAGTTCGCCCTTATCAATATGACTGCCTTAATACTGCACTTAGGACTTCCTCTGCTCCGTAAACCTGGGTCTCCCCGATACGTTTTACACGTATTCTATGGCGGCCATAACGCCATCCCCCATAGTGACAAAACGAAATCACGTGAGGTAGATTTATTATTCCGTCCTCTCTGCACAGCAGAGCAGGATAGGGTTCATAACGAAGCTTTAGCAAATGCGGAATGTTGAATCCATATGCAGTGGAACCCGGGGTGTGCTGTCACCAGCAGTGTCCCCGCCTTCACCTATGCTTCGCGACTGCCTGTTACCAGACAGCCGGCAGGAGTATTAGTCGAGGTCGGATACATGGAATATTTGGCTTCCATGCCGCCTCCAGTCATATCAATTACCTACAAGAGTGTGCCGCTTTTCACCTCCTTAGCACCTCTTATCAGGTTTGCAGTGGTGTCACCCTACTACGGGAGTTTTACACTGCAATTAGGGTCGCACCGTTCTTGAAAGTCTCGTCATCCTCCCGGACCTCCATAGCGTTTATCATTTCCACCAGCGTGGAAAAGTTCTGCTCATTGGAGGGCGCTTCATAATAGATGTAGCCGATCAGCGCCGTATAGAGCAGTGTTTCGGCCTTGACCCAGAAATCGTCTCCCGATTTCCCTTCGCCTTTCGTGTTGGCGATCAGCACCGTTACCAGTTTGAGAATGTCCTTCTCATTGTGGATATACGCAAAAGGGTTATAGTGCATACTCTTTGAGAAATTGATGGTGTTGAATACCTTGATTTTATACGGCTCATACACGATCTTACCATTCTTGCCACGGACCGGCTTTCCGTCCTTATCCAGCTTCGGTGTGCCCCGGCTTAACAGCTTTCCAACCTCAATCAAGACCGTGCCCTTCGGATCGGTAACGACATAGGAGCTGTGCATCTGCATGAGATTGGGCTTGATAAAAAACCTCGTTTTGCCGGAGCCGGAACCGCCGACCACCAGCACATTTTTATTCCGGGCGTTGGCCGGGTTCTTCGGCCTGCCGGACATCATAAGCCCCTCGCTCTGCGTCAGAATGATGTTATTTTCCGGCTTTGGGTCCATAAATGGGGCAATATCCGTTTTGCTGCCCCAGCGGGCAGAACCGTATTCCACATTTTTACGGTACTTTTTTGCGTCCTTTCCTTTGAGATACACCGCCAGCCTCATAATGACCGCACCGCAGAGCCCCACCAGCCAATCCAGCGCCGCACCGGGCCACATGCTCTGAAAGGCCAAAGTGAAGCCTTCACTTAGCCCCAGCAGTTTTTGCGAAGCATCCGCTCCGGGAGCCAGCCGTACCGTCTGGCCCAGCTTTGCGAATACCAAAAGGAACAGAAGGTAAGGCAGGTGGAGGATCACCTGCTTTTTCAGGGTGACCGTATCTATCTTCAACGCTCCGGCCCTCCATGCTCCTTATTCTTTACCTTGTCACGGCCAAGCGCCTGTGCCAGCTCTTTGAATTTGGCAAGCTGGGAAAGCAGCGACGGCCTGGTGCTACGGGCAAGGTCTTTTCTTGTATATTCCTTAAATGCCGCGGTCAGGGCGTCCGCCTGGTTTGCCTTGAAATACACCGTCCATTTGGGCGGATCCGTGCCGGGGTCTTTTTCAATGTGATAGCGGACCTCATGCTTTTTGGCGATCCGTTCAAAAGAGCGAATCCGTCCGGTCACTTCAATGGTACTGGCGCCGGGGTCCCTGGCGGTCAGCCGCTTCATGCTGTTGCGGCCAACTTTCGGGGTATTGCGGCTATGCTCCATCTTTTGAAGCGCGGCGGCAATGGCCGCTTTCAGCACCCGCCCGGACAGCTTTGCCGCCTGGACCGTGACCGACATGGTTCTTTGTTCAATATCTTCCTGCACCTACATCCTCCTTCCTGAAAAAATATAGTCTGTTCATTACCGTGCCTCACTTAGTACCTGCTGGCGCGGGGCGTGTTCGTGGGCTTTTTCCGCCTGTTCGATCTGAATCCGGGCGTGCCGAAGGAGCGTCTTAATCATGGAAGCCGGTTCTTTCACTTCCGAAAGGTGCTCCGTCATGCCTTTGCACTCGTCTGGCAGATAATCCGCCATTGCTTTACAGGCATCTTCCAGACTTCCGATGAATCCCCAGCAGCTATCCGACAGCTCGCCGTTTTTATACAGCTCAAAGCCATAACACTCACCCCGGAGATAGGCGTCATACTCAGCAACCTCGCCCCTAAGCAAATCCTCGGCTTTTTTTCGGAGGGCGCCGGTCATTTTCTCCCCGCCGAACTCTTTCAGCACATCCTCTTTGGAAACATACACCCAACCTACCTGCCCGCTGTCCCAGGGATCGTGGAAACTCTCTGTCTGCATGGCAAGGCCGCTGTGGTCCAGAAGGTACAGGGGCATCACAACGTATTTTTCAGAGATCACCCGGAGCATGGCATCATCCACGGCACGGGGGTCGGGGTGGTCGCCAGTCATTTTCCGGCTCCAGACCATATTTACCATGCGCTCATAGCGTTCCGTGCCGCGCTCATTGTTGCCAACGGTGTTTAAGTACATTTCCCGCAGAAAATCGTCCTTGTCAATATAGTTGTGGTGGTCGCCCAGGGCATAGCGGGGGTGGAAGCATACCATTGTCCCGAAGTTGTCATTAACTTCACGAGGGCTGATCAGCATATCGTCCGGCTGCACCATTAAGGCATAGGGTTCCTGTTCTGCCATCAGCATAAGCCATCAGCTCCTTTCCGGTTCTTTCTTTTTCTCCGGCGTCTTAGGTTCTGCCTTTGCCGCCTGTTTCTTAGCGTCGTCAAGCAGCTCCCGCAGCGACACATCCCGCTTTGCCTCCGGCTGCCGGGCGCCGCCCAAAAAATCCGGCACTTCCTTAAACCCAATGCTGTCCACATAGTAGGCGGTGTCGCTGCCTTTTTCGTGGAGCACTACTACATCAGAGACAGAAAGGGAATGCCCCTTAAAATCCTCCGGGTGGTCGATGTTAAAGCGGGTATAAATATCTTCCAGTGTTTCGCCGGGCGAAAGCTCCGCCGCATAGACCATCTGGTAATTGTCCCTGTCTACCGGGAGCCCTTTCTTTTCCAGCCAATCAAGGGACATAAAGCGCAGGTCATCGGTGCTGTCCGATAAGTCAAGCTGGTAAATGGAGTAGGCGCTGATCCCGTATTCTTTTTCATAGGCGGCAATGCGATCCAGCAGCGGCCCGGCCTCGCCGTTCAGGTGTTCCTCCTGAATGACAGTTGCCATCCTCATGCGTATCTTTCCGGTCTGCCCGGAAAGGAGTTCGTCCGCCATGCGTTCTTTTTCCTCATGGAAAACGGGGTGCATATCCGCATAAGCGTCACTGTACTGCCGCAGGAACACATCCAGGTCAAAGGCCAGGTCCGTGGACTCGTCCAGCCGCATTTCTTCCCGCTGTGCCTCCTGTGCGGCCATCTGCGCCCGCTGTGCCTCCTGTTCTTCAGGGGAAGGGACCGGCTGCTTGACTGCCAGGATTTTCCCGGCAATGCGGACAAACTGCTCCGGGTGCTCAAACTGCTGCCGGTATTTCTCCATAAGGTCTGCTGGAAGGTCTGTAAAATCTTCCTCGCCAAGCCCGCAGAGAAAGAAATTCCCTGCAACAATGTCATAGATATTGCCCTCGTCATCATGGAGAGCACGGTTCAGGGGAAGCCCCATGTATTTGCCTTCCTCGTTACAGATCAAGGCAACCGGGTCATCGTAAGGGTAAACAGCCTGAATGTCCCCGCCGACAGCGGCCTGCAATGGCTCCAGACCTTCGCCAATTTCTGCCGCATAGGGGACTTTCCCAGGCTCCACCATTAAAACTTTCATAACTGCATATCCTCCTTCTTTTTATTCGGCTTTGCCTGCCGCCTGCCTTCTTCCCGTTCTTTCCCTGGCTGCGTTTTGGAAGCGGTAAGCCTGCTTACGACAGAACCCTTCGCCGCATTCTCCGCCTCAATCTCTTTTGCGGACAGCCTGCGAAAACTGTCTGTGTCCGGGATAAGGGCAAGCCCGCTGCCATTGTCCCATTTCACATGAATCTGAGACTGGTCATCCACATAGTTAACCGTTCCCCTCATTCCTGCCGGAATCGGTGCAAACGGATCATCCATCCCAATCAGTTCCAGCCTTGTACCGGGAGGGTATGACTGCCGGTAAGATTCTGCCATGCGGCGGTTCTTTTCCCACTCATTCATAAGCTGCTCCTTTCTTCTGACTGATATTTTTCTCCCTGTCGGACCGGCTGCCCGGATTCTTTTGCGTCCAGCTTCGCCGCCGCCAGTTTCCCCAGCACGGAAGGCTTTTCCGCCTTTTCGGGCAAAGAAATATCGCCCTCCGAAACCTCGGCGGCGGTGTGCTCTGCCTTGACCGGTTCCTGGCCCTCCACGGTATAACCGGGAAGGAGGGTACCGTGAACGGTAAAGTGGTGCTCATATTCTTTTGGAATCTGCGGAGAGATTTCTGTAAACAGGTGGGAGTAGGCTTTCTTGCGCCCATCCAGGTATTTCATAGCGGCGGCTTTGTCGGTATAGCGTTTCTGGTTCTGCCCGGCGATCTTTTCCCCATATCCCTCCTTCGGGGAATTCACATACACATCCCATGTCACATACCAGGCAACCGGGACGCTTTGCTTCGTTTCCCGGTCATATTTGGTATCTTCCCAAACGCTGCATGTCATCTTATAGACACGGTTGCTGATTTCCTCGGCGTCCCGCCAGTTGCCGGTTTTGCGCCATTCATTTCCCGTATGTGCAACCTCCGGGGTCCGCAGGTATTCCAGCGAGCGGTTCAATTTCTGTGTGACTGCCGCCTGCTGTTCCCATTGTTTTGCCGCCGCCTGCACGATTGCAAGGGCTTTCTG
>OLWD01000995.1_pt1 | contig 11079 bp, 8 predicted proteins | sample 1673971 | NCBI WGS metagenome assembly OLWD01 (sample SAMEA103958136, study PRJEB25191) | human gut metagenome | reverse complement strand
CGTTGACATTCTCCCCGCATATGAGCTGCTCGAGCCCTACATCACCTATATGCATGTAAAAGACGCGATAGGCGCCGAGGAGACAGTTGTCCCCGCAGGTCATGGCGATGCTCATTTTGATGAGCTCATCCGCCGCTTCAACAAAAAAGAGGGTGAGAGATTCCTCTCCGTCGAGCCGCATCTCAAGGTGTTTGATGCACTCAAGACCATTGAGCGCGACGACAGCCTTTCAATAAAGATGGATAAGTTCACTTATCCCGACAATAACGCTTCATTTGCCGCCGCAGTGAACGGCATAAAGGAAGTTGTCGCAAGAGTCAAGACCCTGCGCTACGGCATAATCGGCGTTGGCAACATGGGTTCCGCTCACCTCGGCTATTATCTCGACGGACTCATCCCCGAGATGGTTCTCACCGCGATAGCCGATATCGATCCCGCAAAGCTTGAGCGTGCCGAGAAGAAATGCCATGACAGAAGCTGCGAGATAAAATGCTTTGACTCCGCCGAAGCCCTCATTGACTCGGGCGAGGTCGACGCTGTTATAGTCGCAACGCCGCACTATTCTCACCCGCCGATAGTCGAATACGGTCTGACCCACGGTGTACATGTGCTCAGCGAAAAGCCCGCAGGCGTCTATACAAAGCAGGTTCGCGAGATGAACGAAGTCGCCTCAAAGAGCGACAAAGTGTTCGCGCTGATGTTCAATCAGAGGACAAATCCCATGTATATCAAGCTGCGCGAAGTCGTGCAGAGCGGCGAATACGGCGAGCTGCACCGCTTCAACTGGCTCATCACCGACTGGTACCGCACGCAGGCATATTATAACTCCGGCGGATGGCGCGCGACCTGGAGCGGCGAGGGCGGCGGCGTCCTGCTCAACCAGTGCCCGCATCAGCTCGACCTGTGGCAGTGGATAACCGGCATGCCCGCATCCATTCAGGCGCAGTGCTCCATCGGCAAGTGGCACAACATTGAAGTTGAGGACGATGTGACCATATACGCCGAATATCCCAACGGCGCGACCGGCGTGTTCATCACGACGACCGGCGACGCACCCGGCACGAACAGACTCGAAATAACGCTCGACCGCGCGAAGATAGTCTGCGAGAACGACAGGATAAGAGCCTATGTCCTCGACCAGTCCATGACCGAGTTCAGCAAAACAGCTGAAGAGGGCTTCGCGAAGCCCAACGGTCACTGGGAGGATATCGACTACGTCGACACGGACACCGAGCAGCATGTCGCAGTCACAAACGCATTTGCGGCGCATATCCTGCACGGCACTCCGCTCATCGCGCGCGGCGAAGAGGGCATCAACGGCCTGACTATCTCGAACGCGGCGCACCTGTCCTCATGGCTCGGCAAGAAAGTTACCCTCCCGATAGACGAGGATCTGTTCTATGCCGAACTTCAGAAGAAAATTGCCTCGTCTTCCGGCAAGAAAGAGCCAGTGAAGGAAGTTGTCGTTGAGGATATGTCCTCGACCTACGGCTCATAATCGAAAGAAAACAGAGGTAGAATATGAAGATATCTATCGTGGGCTGCGGCGGAATAAGCCGCACCCACATCGGAGCCGTCCGCGATATACCGGACGCCCGGATAATCAGCGTTGCGGACTGCATTCCCGAGCGCGCCGAAGCGGCGGCAAAGCAGTGCGGCGCGAAGGCATATACGAGCCTTGAAGACATGCTCGCGGGCGAAAAGCCGGATGTTTTACATATCTGCACCCCGCACTATCTCCATGTTCCGATGACGGTCTACGCGATGGAGCGCGGAGTCGATGTGCTGTGCGAGAAGCCGTGCGCCATGACGGAAAACCAGCTCAATGAGCTGCGCGAATGTCAGCGCAGGACGGGGCGGCAGTTCGGAGTCTGTTTTCAGAACAGATACAACCGCTCGGTGCAGTATCTCAAAAACATCATTGATTCAAAAACATACGGCGAGCTTATCGGCATGAGGGCTTTTGTCACCTGGAAGCGCGACGCGGACTATTACGCAAGCGGCGATTGGCGCGGCAAAAAAGCGACCGAGGGCGGCGGAGTGCTGATAAATCAGGCTCTGCACACGCTCGATCTGATGAATATGCTCGGCGGAAATATAAAAGCCGTGACCGCACATGCTTCAAACGACCATCTCAGGGGCATAATAGAAGTTGAGGACACGGTGAGCGTATTTGCCGAATTTTCGCAGGGCTTTCGCGGAGTGTTCTTCGCAACGACCGCAAACGCCGTCACCTCGCCAATAATGCTCGAAGCAAACTTCGCCGACCGTTCGGTACGCATCGAGGGCGACAGCGTGTTTGAACTAAAAGACGACAAGCTCACCCCGGTGCTCGCTGCGGACAAGTTCGACAACCACGGCAAGCTCTGCTGGGGCAGCGGACACAGCGCACTGATACGCGATTTCTACGACGCGGTCAGAAATAACCGCCAGTTTGCAATAGATGCAGACGAGGGCGGCAAGGCGATCGAGCTCCTGCTTGCCGTGTACAAGAGCGCTGAGGCAGACGAACGCATAGAGTTATAAAAAAGAAAGGGAAGATTGAAATGCAGATGACTTTTCGCTGGTTCGGCGACACCAAGGACACGGTATCGCTCGAACAGATAAGGCAGATCCCCGGCGTCAAGGGCATTGTCCCCGCGCTGCACACCCTGCCCGCAGGCGAAGTATGGCCGCTCGATATGGTCATGGACATGAAGCACGAGATCGAGGCGGCGGGCCTTACGATGGAATGCATCGAGAGCGTCAACGTCCATGAGGATATCAAGCTCGGCAACGAAAACGCAGACAAATATATCGACAACTATATCGAATCCATCCGCAATCTCGGCAAGGCGGGCGTCAGGGTGATATGCTACAACTTCATGCCCGTTTTCGACTGGACGCGCACCGACCTCGCCATGGATATGGGCAACGGCGCGACCTGCCTGTCATATAACGGAGCACAGATCGAGGGCAAGAGCCCCGAGGATATGTTCCGCGAGATCGACGAGAACTCGAACGGCTACTCGATGCCCGGCTGGGAAACCGAGCGCATGGGCGAGATAAAGGAGCTGTTCCAGAAATACAAGGGCGTGACCGAGGACGATCTCGTTGAGAATCTCCGCCACTTCCTGCGCCGCATAGCTCCCGTCTGCGAGGACTGCGGAATCAAAATGGCTATTCATCCGGACGATCCGCCATGGGGCATCTTCGGTCTGCCGAGGATAATCAAGAACACCGCAGATCTCGAACGCCTGCTCTCGCTCGTTGACAGCGACATAAACGGCATCACCTTCTGCACCGGCTCGCTCGGCGCATCGAAAGATAACGACCTGCCCGCGATGATAAGAAAATTCGGCGACAGGATATATTTCGCGCATCTGAGAAATGTCCTCAGGCGCGACGGCTGGTTCAACGAGACCTCCCACCTGTCCTCGGACGGCTCGCTCGACATGTACGAAATAGTCAAGGCTCTCTATGAGAGTGGATTTGACGGCTATATCCGCCCCGATCACGGCAGAATGCTGTGGGGCGAAAAAGCCCGTCCCGGCTACGGTCTGTACGACCGTGCGCTCGGAGCGGCATATATAAACGGACTCTGGGAAGCTGTTTCAAAGTCCGAAAGGGAAGGAAGATAACCATGGTACACGAAAATCTTAACGGCCGCGTTGCGGTCATAACCGGCGGCGGCGGAGTTCTCTGCAGCGGATTTGCAAAGGATCTTGCGGCTCAGGGTGTAAAGGTCGCGATACTCGACTTGCGCGAAGAGGCGGCTCAGAAGGTCGCGGACGAGATTAAAGCGGCGGGCGGCGAGGCTCTTGCAGTCGGCTGCAACGTGCTCGAGAGCGAAAGCCTTGAGGCGGCGCGCGAGAAGATAAACGCCGCGCTCGGTTCATGCGATATTCTCGTCAACGGCGCGGGCGGCAACTCTCCGCTCGGCACGACGACCAAAGACACGCTCGAGCTCGAGGACATAGCCCACAAGGCGGAGGGAGTCAAGACTTTCTTCGACCTCGACCCCAAGGGCATTGAGTTTGTTTTCAATCTCAACTTCCTCGGCACGCTGCTCACCACACAGTGCTTCGCAAAGGACATGATAGGCAAGGAGAACGCGACGATTCTCAACATCTCCTCCATGAACGCCTACAGACCGCTCACGAGAATCCCCGCATATTCTGCGGCGAAGGCGGCTGTTTCGAACTTCACCCAGTTCATGGCGGTTCATTTTGCCGATGTCGGCATCAGAGTCAACGCGATAGCTCCCGGCTTCTTCTCGACGAATCAGAACAAGACTCTGCTCTTCAACGAGGACGGCTCGCTCACCGCGCGCTCGAACAAGATAATTACTCACACCCCCCTGCGTCGCTTCGGCGTGCCTGTCGACGGCGGCTTCTCCGCTTATTCGGGAGTGTAAAGTCCATATCAAATCGGATTCCCGATTTGTGGAATTCTCAAATAAACAACGCTGTCCATTGAAATACATGGGCAGCGTTGTTTTTTATTATGGTACGCGAGATTGGCAATTGGGATTTATCTTTCCGTTCATATACAAATAAACATCCGCAGCAAGTTTATCTGCCGCGGATGTCCGTTGTCCTATACACCGCCAGCTTGAGGCGGATTTTTTATATTTATTCTTTTCCTGCCTTGCTTTCTTCTTCCTCGTATGTTGTAACGATTGCCTGGGATATCGCCACCATGGTACGTCTGACTCTGCGCGCCATCTCCTCCGGCGGCTCCGGGTCGGAGCCGTTGAGCCAGCGGATGAGCGCCGAGACCATGCCATCGGCAAGGAATGTCACAAGAAATTCCGTGTCCTCTTCGCTGTCAAACAGATTGCCGACAAGCTCTTTGAGAACCGGTTGTATCTGCATGCGGAAATAGTCCCTGAACGAGTTCTGCCCGGTTATCTGAAGCGCGTTGCGGTAAAACTCGCGGTCGGCATAAAAACATTCGCATATTTCTTCAAATTTCGTAATATGATCCGGTCGGTTGCGAATCTCGCTGAACTCCGTGTCGAATATCCAGTTGACAAGATCGTATTTGTCGCAGAAATGATAGTAAAAGCTCTTGCGGTTCATCCCGCATTTCTCGCATATGTCTCCGACGCTTATCTTCGTCAGCGGCTGGGTCTTCATCAATTCCTTGAGCGACGAAGCGAGCGCTCTTTTCGTTATGAGCGAATCCGGCATATTCCCTCTTTCCTCCCTTTATTTTCCCTTTATGTTATATTATATCACAAAATTCGCTGTGTTTCAACCCCTGCGATTTTTGCGCCGCCGATTACTTCGTTGCCGCTATAAAACGCCGCAAACTGCCCGGGAGTGACCGATCTCTGAAGCTCAAAAAAAGTGACGCGTGCCGTATTTTCAGACTCAAATTCAACATGCGCGGGCGCCGCGGGGGCTCTGAATCTTATCTTGACATCGCAGTCGAAGCTGCCGCTCATCTGCGCGCTTATCGCGTTTATGCCCTCGACCGTAAATTCCTTTGCATACTGCGCGCCGTTCTCGCCGAGGATAACAGCGTTTTGCTCCGGCACGATGCGTGTGACGAACATCGGGCGGCCGAACGCACCGAGCCCCTTGCGCTGACCGACGGTGTAGTTCATTATACCCTTGTGCCTGCCGATGACATTGCCCTGAGTGTCGAGAAAATCGCCCTCGCCCATGTCTTTGAATCCGTGCGAGCGGATAAAAGATGAATAGTCGTTGTCGGGGATGAAGCAGACCTCCTGGCTGTCCTTTTTCTGCGCGACCGGCAGAGAAAATTTCTCCGCAAGGGCACGGATTGCGCTCTTTTCCATCCCGTCTATCGGGAACATCGCGTGGGCGAGCTGAAATTCAGAGAGCATGCAGAGAAAATAGCTCTGATCTTTCGCGCTGCCTGAGCGCATGAGTTTTGTATGTTCGCCGCTTTTGTCGAGCGAGGCATAGTGTCCTGTCGCGACATAATCGCCGCCGTTTTCGAGGGCGAACTTGAGCATCGCGCCGAACTTAATCTCTCTGTTGCAGACGACACAGGGGTTCGGAGTCGCTCCGCGCAGATATTCGGCGGCAAAATAGTCCATGACCTTTTCTTTGAACTCGCCGCGCAAATCGAGCACGCAGTGTTCTATTTTAAGAGCCTTCGCCACATTTTTCGCGTCCTCAATGTCGCCGTCCGCGCCGTCGTCGGGCTTCAGGCGCAGTGTTACACCCACGATATCATATCCGCGCTCTTTTAGCAGAGCCGCGGCAACGGAGCTGTCGACCCCGCCGCTCATGCCTATAAATACGCGCTCCAAGCTTTCGCCCCCCTTTGATTCTCTGTTGATTATACCATATCCCGCCCGACTATGCAAAGCAACTTAAATTTTACATCCCGAAATCATTTCGTTTTCTGCGGGATATTTTTATATATTTTTTGTTATGATGCTTTTTAAGTGTTATTTTTCGGTTAGCGCATGATTATCGGAAAATAAAATCTCGAAATCCGCTTGCAGAAAGCGGCAAAAAAGAGTATAATAAAAGATATATTGAGGGATTATGCGCTTTAGATACACGCACAGACCCGTGCGCCGCAATCGTATATACACGGTTCACTTTCGTTGACAATGCGGCTTTGGTCATTGCCGGGTCTTATTTCCAAGGGAGGATTTATTTTGTCAGTTGATCTACACTGTCACACGAAGTTATCAAACAGTTCCATGGGTATTGACGACCTTATTATGCTCGCAAAAAAACGCGGCGTCGATACCATTTCTATCACAGACCATGATTGCCAGGCGGGTTCCGTCCGTGGCAGAATCATCGCCGCGAGACGCGGAGTGACCGTTGTCCCCGGCGTTGAGCTGTCCGCATCGGATGCCGAAACCGGCCGTCAGGTACATATTCTCGGTTACTTCTGCGACAGTCCGGACAGGCTCGAGGAGCTCTGCCACAAGAACAATGCTGCGCGCAAAAAAGCGGGTCAGTATATGATTCTCAAGGCGGCTCAGCGTTATCCTATCTCCGCCGAGCTTGTCATGAAATGCGCCGCCGGCTCGACCGGAATCTTCGAGGAACATATTATGCACGCACTCGTCGAATGCGGCATCACCCAGGATTTTCACGGCGATATATATAACGAACTTTTCAGCCCCGACAGCCCAAAAAATATTATAGTCGAGCCGAAGTTCGTCGGCGTAAAAGAAGTTATCGACGCCATTCACGGCGCGGGAGGCATAGCTGTCCTCGCCCACCCGTATAAATATAACAGCGTGCCCGGGCTTGACCGATATGTAGAATACGGCATCGACGGCATCGAGGTCTGGTGTCCGTCGAGCAACGAAGAGCAGCAGAACGATATGCTCGACTACGCAAGGACCCACAAGCTCCTCGCAATAGGCGGCTCGGACTTCAGCGGAATGTACAACAAAGGCACCGTCAGCGTCGGCGATTTTGCTACGCCCGCCGCCGATTTCAAGGCGCTCAGCGACTACAAGACGATGCTCAAAAAGCGCGCCAAATAAGTTAGGAGGGATCGCAATGCGTCCCGAAGAGGATAAGGATATCAAAGTATTCCATCCGTCAAACGAAAAGAAAGAACAGGCTGAGAAATCAACCGACCTCAGCCAGGATATACTGCACGCCGTACAGGAGCTTGACGCCCAGCGCTCAAACGGCAATCTCCGCCGCGCACGCAAGCTCGGCAGGAGTCTCGCGCAGTTCACGCCCGAAAACGCGGCGAAGCTCGGCGGGATAGACATAAAGGCAAAAGGCGGAGTCGACCCGCAGGAGCTGCCGTCAAATGTGCTCTATCAGGCGCGCGTGCTCATGCTGTTCACCGCGCAGCTGACTCTCCACCGTCTGCTGCCGCCGGTCATCTCGAACGAGGCGGTAAACGCCATGTACGACGACCTGAGCGAAGGTTTCTATGACAATGTCATGGAGGGCGCTTCGTTTTCGATATATTATCTCGCTGTTAGAAAGGCGTTCAACATCAGCGCAAACATCGGAAAGGGTTTCGCGATGCTCTGCGGAGACGAGGATTCTGACGAATACGCAAAAATCGGAACGCTGGTCTACAATCTGTCGGACGAATATGTCACCAAACGAGTCAACGAAGCGGGATTTAAAAAATTGAGCTAAAACAAAAGCCGAACGGATTTTTTTCCGCTCGGCTTTATTTTATTATATCATTTCGGCTTCTTTCCCGAGATATTTGCAGTATTCCTGCGCCGTCATGAGCTTAGCCACACGCTCGGCGTCGCCGAACTCGGCGAGCCATGAGCCGTATGGGTCGCTGTTTATGCTCTGCGGGTCGTCGAGCAAGTCGTCGTTTATTCTCAGCACAGTTCCGCTTATCGGCGCGGAGATATCCCAAACGCCCTTGAACGCCTCGGCGTCGCCGATGACCTCGCCGGACTGATAATATTCGCCCTCGTCGCAGAGGTTGAGAAAAGATATTTTCCCGCGCTTTTGCGGCACGAAGTCGGATATCCCGACCCTCGCCGTGCCGTCGGGCATGAAATCGACCCACTCATGCGAAGCGGTGTAAAATAACCCGCGCTTTACTTTCATATGCCGAAATATTCCTTCGCGTTGTTGAACGAGATGTCGCAGACTATCTTCTTGAGCGTGTCCATATCAGCGGGATAGAGTCCGCGCTCGACCATGCTGCCGATAAGATCACAGAGTATGCGGCGGAAATATTCGTGGCGAGGATAGGACAGGAACGAGCGCGAATCCGTCACCATGCCGACGAACTTCGAGAGCGCGCCGGTGTTCGCGAGCGCTTTCATCTGCTCGCGCATGCCGTCGATATTGTCGTTGAACCACCACGCCGAGCCGAACTGAATCTTCGACGCCGCCTGCGAATTCTGGAAGTTGCCGAGCATCGCGCCGAGAACATAATTGTCCTTGGGGTTGAGCGTGAAGAGTATGGTCTTTGGCAGAAGATCTTCAACATCGAGGGAGTCGAGCAGGCGCGAAAGATTGTCCGCAACCTCGTGGTCGGCTATCGAGTCAAAGCCGCTGTCCGGACCGAGAGATTTGAACATGCGCGAATTGTTGTTGCGCGTTGCGCCGATGTGTATCTCCATGCCCCAGCCGCGGCGCGCGTATTCTTTTGCAAAGAAGCGCATAAGCTCGGTCTTGTATTCGTCAACTTCGCATTCGCTCAGCTCCTCGCCGCCGAGAGCCTTTTTGAACACTCTGTCGAGCTCCGCCGCGTCGGCGCGCTTATATGGCACGCGGGTGAATGCGTGGTCGCTCGCGCGGCAGCCCATTTTTTCAAACAGGTCGATTCGGCTCAGGAGCACTTCGGTAAGCTTTTCGTAGCTGTCGACTTTTTCGCCCGAAGCCTTTTCAAGAGCCTTCACCCAGTCGCGGTAGCCAGGCAGCTCGATGCCGAGCGCCTTGTCGGGTCTGAACGCCGGGATAACGCGGCATTTGAAGCTCTTGTCCTCGGCGATGAGCTTGTGATATTCGAGGCTGTCCGCTGCGTCGTCGGTCGTGCAGAGGCACACGACATTCGAGTTTTCAATAAGCTCGCGCGGGGTGAATCCGCCAGCCGCTATCTTCGCGTTCGCGCGGTTCCAGATATCCTCCGCCGTCTTTTCGCTCAACGGCTCATATATGTCAAAATATCTCTGAAGCTCGAGGTGAGTCCAATGATAGAGCGGGTTGCCGAGAAGATACGGCATTATCTTCGCCCACGCCATAAATTTTTCGCGCGGGGAGGCGTCGCCCGTGATGTACTTTTCCGGGACGCCGCAGGAGCGCATTGCGCGCCACTTGTAGTGATCGCCCGCGAGCCAGAGCCATGCTATATCCTCGGGCGCACGGTTTTCATATATTTCCTTGGGCGACAGGTGACAGTGCCAGTCGAATATCGGCATCTCGTTAGCCGCAGCAAAAAGCTCGCGCGCGGTGTCGCTCTCAAACAGAAAATCTTTGTCCATAAAAGCTTTCATTCGTATCTCCTCCCGATTTCTCGTTGATATTATTATAACCTCCGCCGCCGATATAAGCAATAGTGCGCGTTGACAAAAAGATTAATTTTCTGTAATATAAGAGCGGATAAATTTGTTTTCAAGAGGTGCTCACTTTGAGAAAATTCAAGATAACGAACCCCTATGCCGGCGTTGACTGGGACAGCTGGCATCATTACAAAACCAATCTGCACACGCACTCGACCGCGAGCGACGCGCAGGTCGATTTTTCGGACATGATAAAGGCATATTACGACGCGGACTTTGACATTCTCGCCATGACGGACCACGGAGTCGTGAACCACGGCTGGAATCAGAAGCCCCGCCGCATACCCGTGCTCTCCGTTAGCTCCATTATAAAAAAGCCGACATGGCTCAGCGACGAGGAATACGGCGCGATACTCGACGGCACATACAAAAACCGCGGGCGCGGCATGACCGATTTAAGATACGGAATCGAGATAAACACCGCCGTGCTCACAAAAGCGCATGTCAACGGCTTTTTCACCGAATACGGTCAGGGACTCGTCGGGCACGAAAACGACTTTGAAGGGCCGGTCAAGGGCGTCGCCGAGAGCGGCGGACTCTCCGTCATAAACCACCCCGGCGACTGGCTCGAATCATACATCGATGTGAACCACGCTCACGAGAAAAAGAATATTGAGCTGTTCGCCGATATATTAAAAAGATATCCGTCGTGCCTCGGCATCGAGGCGTTCAACCGCATCGATACCGTTACCTGCGCCGACCGCATACTCTGGGACGAACTGCTTTCGGCGGTCATACCGAGCGGCAGGAATGTCTGGGGCTTCGCGAACAGCGACGCTCATGTGCTCTCTGATATTGACACGAGCTTCATGGATTTTGTTCTGCCGGACAGGACGGAGCAGACCGTCCGCCGCGGCATGGAGAACGGTACATTTTTCTCTGTCGGCAGGCGCGCGGTATACGAGCTCGGCAAAGATTTTGTCGGTGAGGGCGAATATCCGACCGTCACGCGCATAACCGTGAATGAAGATGAGCAGAGCATAAGCATCGAGGGCAAAAATTATAACCGCGTGCAGTGGATATCAAACGGAAAAATAATCGCTGAGGACGAAAAAATCGATCTCATCGCCGCGTCGCAGAACATCGGCTGCTAT
>OLWD01000990.1_pt1 | contig 11106 bp, 6 predicted proteins | sample 1673971 | NCBI WGS metagenome assembly OLWD01 (sample SAMEA103958136, study PRJEB25191) | human gut metagenome | reverse complement strand
GGACACAAGGTCGTCTTCATCCTGGGGACGGTCCTGCTGGTGGGCATCTGCACAGTGGCGATGCTTGCCGGGCTTTTTATGATGTACGTCCGGACCACACTGGCCCCTACGCTGGAGGTCAACGCCGACGACTACACCATGAATCTCAGCTCCATCATCTATTACCAGGACAGGGACACCGGAGATTGGGTGGAATACCAGACCGTCTACGGCACGGAAAACCGCATCTGGGTGGACTATGAGAACATCCCTGAAAACATGATCCACGCCGTGGTGGCGGTGGACGATGACCCCGCAAAGCTGAACCAGACCATCCACGGCGTGCCGGTCAAGGGCACGCTGGAGGACATTCCGGAGCTGTGCAACCGCTACGGCATCCACAGCATCATCATTGCCATCCCAACCTTAAAGGGCAGCAAGCTGAGCCATGTCATCGACCTGTGCGTCAGCACCCACTGCGCGGTGCAGCTGCTCAGTGACCCGCAACTGGTGGGCAGCGGCGCACCCCAGCAGGAGGTGTTCCGCGAGCTGAACCCCGCCGACTTCCTCTCCCGCGAGGAGGTCACGCTGGATACCGACAAGATCTCCGGCTACCTCACCGGCAAAACGGTGCTGGTAACGGGCGGCGGCGGCTCCATCGGCAGCGAGCTGTGCCGTCAGGTCATGCGCTTCAAGCCCGGCAAGCTGCTCATCTTTGATATCTACGAAAACTGCGCCTACGAGCTGCAGATGGAACTGCAGCAGAAGTACGGCCGCGATATCCCGGTCACGGTGCTCATCGGCTCCATTCGGGATAAAAAACGTCTGGACGAGGTTTTTGATGCCTACCACCCCACGGTGGTGTTCCACGCAGCGGCGCACAAGCACGTGCCGCTGATGGAGGTAAGCCCCGCCGAGGCCGTAAAGAACAATGTGCTGGGCACCAAAAACCTACTGGTCAGTGCCAGCGAGCACGGGGTGGAGCGCTTTGTGCAGCTTTCCACCGATAAGGCCGTGAACCCCACCAGCGTCATGGGCTGCACCAAGCGCATCTGCGAGATGCTCATCCAGACCTTTGCGGGCAACACGGATATGAAGTGTGTGGCAGTGCGGTTCGGCAATGTGCTGGGCAGCCACGGCAGCGTTATCCCGCTGTTTGAAGCGCAGATCAAAAAGGGCGGGCCGGTCACTCTGACCGACCCCAACATCGTGCGCTACTTTATGACCATCCCGGAAGCAGCCCAGCTGGTGCTGCAGGCGGGTGCGCTGGCCGAAAGCGGCAATATCTATGTGCTGGATATGGGCGAGCCGGTGCGCATTATGGATCTGGCCAAGCAGCTCATCCGCTTTTACGGCTACGAGCCGGGCGTGAATATGGAGATCAAGATCGTGGGCCTGCGCCCCGGTGAAAAGCTTTACGAAGAGCTGATGATGGACGAGGAGCAGGACAAGATGCGCCGCACCCAGCACAACAAGATCTTTGTGGCAAGCCCCCGCACCATTGATCTGGCCGAGTTCTACGAGCAGCTGCAGGCGCTGGAAGCCGCTGCCGCCCACAACGACGAGGGCGTGGTGCGCCAGCTGGCGGCCATGATCCCCACCTTTACCCCCACCCGGGAGAACCTGAAACTGTAACAGCTTGAATTGCGGCACTGGGCCGCATGGGATAGACCGCAGGCCGGAACATGCCGGGCTGCGCAAAACGAGAGGGATGTTATTATGGAAAAGAAACCGTTTCTGACCGAGGCGATGGCACAGCAGATCATCGAGGATGTGCCCACGCCGTTCCACGTCTACGACGAGAAGGGCATCCGGGAGAATGTCCGCCGCATCAACAAGGCCTTCAGCTGGAACAAGGGCTTCAAGGAGTACTTTGCGGTCAAGGCACTGCCGAACCCTGTCATCCTGCAGATCCTTAAGGAGGAGGGCTGCGGCGTGGACTGCTCCTCCCTGACCGAGCTGATGCTCAGCGAGGCCTGCGGCTTTACCGGCCACGAGATCATGTTCTCCTCCAACCAGACCCCTGTGGAGGATATGCAGAAGGCCTACGAGCTGGGCGCCTACATCAATCTGGACGACGCCACCATGGTGGAGTTTCTGGAGCGGGTGGCCGGGGTGCCGCAGGAGATCTTCTGCCGCTATAACCCCGGCGGGACCTTCCAGCTGGGCGAGAGCGAAGAGGGCTTTCAGGTCATGGACAAGCCCGGCGATGCCAAGTACGGTATGACCGAGCAGCAGATGATCGACAGCTACAAAAAGCTGATGCAGAAGGGCGCAAAGCAGTTCGGCATCCATGCTTTCTTGGCCTCCAACACCATCTCGGACGCCTACTACCCGGAGCTGGCAGGCATCCTGTTCCAGCTGGCTGTCCGGGTGCAGCAGGCTACCGGTGCGCACATCAGCTACATCAACCTGTCCGGCGGCGTGGGCATCCCGTACCGCCCGGAGCAGACCGAGAACGACATCATGGCCATTGGCGAGGGTGTGCGCAAAAAGTTTGAGGAAATCCTTGTGCCCGCCGGCATTGGCGATGTGGCCATCTTCAGCGAGATGGGCCGCTTTACCACCGGCCCCTACGGCGCACTGGTGTCCACCGTCATCCACGAAAAGCACATTTATAAGGAGTACATCGGTCTGGACGCCTGCGCCGCAAACCTGATGCGCCCCGCCATGTACGGCGCTTATCACCACATCACCGTGCTGGGCAAGGAAAACGAGCCCTGCGACCACAAGTACGACGTGGTGGGCGGTCTGTGCGAGAACAACGACAAGTTTGCCGTTGACCGGATGCTGCCCAAGATCGACATCGGGGACATCCTTTACATCCATGATACCGGTGCCCACGGCTCCGCTATGGGCTACAACTACAACGGCAAGCTGCACTGCGCCGAGGTGCTGCTGTGTGAGGACGGCTCTCACCGGCTGATCCGCCGCGCCCAGACCCCTCGCGATTACTTTGCAACGCTGGACTTTTTGCCCTTTATGAAGCCCCTGTTTGAGGACTGATCCGCTTTTTGTATCCTGATAAAAACGAGGTATGACCCATGTTTTTTGGCTTTCAGCTTACCCTTGGCCTGATGATGGCCTTTTACGGTTTTTCGGTGATGAAAAATCCCCGCGTGTGGGGCGATCAGGGGCGCAGGGCGGTCAAGGCCGAAAACTTTGAGGAATACTGCCGCCAGAACGGCCAGTTCTTTTTAAAGGCAGGCTGTGTTGTGGCAGTGATCGGTGCACTGGATGCCCTGATCACGCTGGATGCCCTGCTGTACGCCCTGCTGTACATTTTTGGCTTGGCCTTTGCCTTCTACCCCCTTACCCGCTGGTGCAAGCAGAACGAGGGTTTCTCATGGCCGTGGCCCCACGTCCAAAGCGAGAAAAAGCGCATCAAAGAGCTGCGCCGCGAACAGCAGGCACAGGAGAACGAGGAAAAAGGGGAGAAGTGATCCCCCGGATAAAGCATAAATAGCAAAAGAACAGCTCCCGGTCACGCCGCTTAACGTGACCGGGAGCTGTTTTAGCTTACTGCTGGATAAGTGGGCGCTTACTCGGCGTCCTTCGGGTCGGTCATCAGCTCCTTGATGCTGGGCACAACGCCGCCCAGATTCTGCAGCTCAGAGGGGATGATGATCTTGGTGGCCTTGCCGTTGGCGACCTTGGCCAGAGCTTCCAGGCTGCGCAGAGCCAGCACCTTGTCGTTGGGCATGGCCTCGTTCAGCAGGCGGATGGCATCGGCGTTGGCCTTCTGCACCGCGAGAATGGCCTGCGCCTCGCCCTCAGCTTCGAGAATGCGCTGCTGTTTGACGGCATCGGCACGGAGGATGGCGGCTTCCTTTTCGCCCTCGGCGGCGGTAATGGCAGCCTGCTTTTCACCGTCTGCCTTCAGGATGACGGCGCGCTTCTCGCGCTCAGCCTTCATCTGCTTTTCCATGGCTTCCTGAATTTCCCGCGGCGGGATGATGTTCTTCACCTCCACGCGGTTCACCTTGATGCCCCACTTGTCAGTGGCTTCGTCAAGGATGGCGGTGATCTTGCCGTTGATGACATCGCGGCTGGTCAGGGTATGATCCAGCTCCATCTCACCGATGATGTTGCGCAGGGTGGTGGCAGAAAGGCTCTCGATGGCGGCAATGGGCTGGTTGACGCCGTAGGTGTACAGCTTTGCGTCCATGACCTGAAAGAACACCACCGTGTCGATCTGCATGGTCACGTTATCGCGGGTGATCACAGGCTGAGGGGGAAAGTCTGCAACCTGCTCCTTCAGGCTTACCTTTTTGGCAATGCGCTCAATAAAGGGGATCTTGACGTGCAGGCCGGCAGTCCATGTTTCGGAGTAGCTGCCCAGCCGCTCAATGACATACACCTTGGACTGCGGCACGATGACGATGTTGGAAACAATGACCAGCACCAGAACAAAAACAAGCGCAAGGATGACAAAAAACAGAACCATAATACATCTCCTTTGTCAGGTTGTTGTGTGGGGGTTACGGCTTTCGGTCAAAACAGGCTCTACGATGAGCAGGGTGCTGTGGATCTCGGTAACGCGGCAAAGCGAACCGGGGCCAAGGGTGTCGCCGGGGGTGGCGCAGCGGGCGTTCCAGTCCACGCCGTCCAGCCGTACCCGGCCGGGGACCTCGGCAGTGACAGGGGAAAGCACGATGGCCTCCCGTCCCAGATTGCGGTCGCCGTTGGTGGCGGTATGCTTGAGCCGCAGCTTTGCCGCCAGCGGGCGAAAGGCTGCCAGACACAGGATGCTTACCACCAGAAAGACCACCGCCTGCACCCGGAACGACCCGGTGAACACGCAGCACAGCAATGCGGCGGCAGAGCCGATGGCAAACCAGATGGAGGTCATATTAAAGGTACTGGCCTCCAGTGCCAGAAAGCCCACGGCTGCAGCCAGCCAGAGAATGGGGGAGATCTGCATGGTATGTTACCTCCTTATGCTGCTATTATACGGCATCCCCTTGGGGGAAGGTCAAGGGCTTTTTACTGGAACGTTGCACAGAAAACAAAATATAGACAAAAATGGGAAAAATGCCCGTAAATCACTGCGTCCCACCCTGTGAAAAAAGTAAGTCGGGAGGCTCCGCAGAGCCTCCCGACTTACAAATAAAGAATAGGATCCCGCTATGGATGCTCAGAGCGTAAGCGGAGAGCATTTTAAATGGTTACAGCCTCGCAGGCATCACTGGATATCGTAGTAGCTGTGGTTGGGGTTGTGGCCGTTTTCCTCCACCACGATGGTAAAGCCCATGGGGTTTACCTCAGTGTGCTTGCCGGAAGCCAGCGGCTCCACGATGATGTGCTCCGAGCGGTTCACGATGACCTCGGCAGTTTCCGCTTCGCCTACGCGCTGGTAGTGCAGGATGCCGTCCTGCGCCCGGAGCACCCGCAGCTCACCGGTGCGGAAGGCCTCGCAACTGTGGCGCAGCTGCGCCAGCTGTGCCAGCACCGGGCGCAGACGCTCCTCGTGGCTGTCCCAGCAGAAGAAGGCGCGGTTGAAGGGGTCACGGTAGCCCTGCATCCCGATCTCGTCGCCGTAGTACAGGCAAGGCACGCCGGGCAGGGTGTAAATGATGGCATAGGCCATGCGCAGGCGCAGCATCCCTTCCTCGTAGGCTTCGCCGGTCACGCTGCGGCCGCTCTGCCACTCCCGGCCGCGTCCGTTGGCGGGCTCGTCCGCGATCACGGTCAAAGCACGCTCAGTGTCGTGGGTGGACAGGAAATTCAGTGCCGTGTTGATGGCAGGGGCAGGGTAGTGCTCGCAGATGGAAAGGATCTCGTTGGCGGCCTGCTGGGCGGGCTTGCCCTTTACAAAATCCAGCACGGAGTTCTTGAAGGGGTAGTTCATCACGCTGTCCAGCCCCTTGCCCAGCAGGTAGGTGCGGCGGTGGTCAAAGCCGAACTTGGTTGTGGCGTCCTCCCACACCTCGCCCAGCAAAAACTTTTCCGGGCTTACCCGCTTGACGGCGGTGCGGATCTTCTCGATGAATTCGTCCGGCAGCTCGTCGGCCACATCCAGCCGGAAACCGGCAGCACCCCGGCGCAGCCATGTGTCGATGACGCCGCCCTCGCCGGTGATGAATTCCACAAAGGAGGGGGGCTCCTCGTTGACCTCCGGCAGGGTCTCAAAGCCCCACCAGCTGCGGTAGCCGCCCTTGTACTTGGGGTCAAAATCGTACCAGCTGCGGTAAGGGGAGTTGGGGTCGCGGTAAGCGCCGCCCTCGCCGTAGCGTCCCTCGCGGTTGAAGTACCGGCTGTCAGAGCCGGTGTGGCTGAATACACCGTCCAGCACGATGCCGATGCCGTACTTGGCGGCCTCGCGGCAAAGCACCTCAAACTCCTCGTTGGTGCCCAGCAGCGGGTCCACGTTCAGGTAGTCGGCGGTGTTGTAGCGGTGGTTGGAGTGCGCCTCAAAGATGGGGTTCAGGTACAAATAATCCACGCCCATCTCCCGCAGATAGGGGAGCTTGATGCGGATGCCCTCTAAATCGCCGCCGAAGTAGTCCTCGTTCAGGTGACCGCCGGTCTCGTTGGGCTGCCAGAAAGGCTCGGCGTGCTTATCGGCCTGATACAGCCGGTCCGGGAAGGGCATGGGCTTGTTCTCAATGCCCTCACAGAACCGGTCCGGGAAGATCTGGTAGAACACCTTGCCCTTGATGCACTCCGGCGTCTGGAAATCCGGCTCGTAGACCGTGATCTGCCAGCTTTCGCCCTCCTGCCAGCTGACCACGCCGCAGTTGTCTGCCCCGCGCACGATGCGGCGGAAGTCAGTATACAGGTCAAAGTAATAGAAGTATAAGCCCGGGTCGCCCAGCACAACATCCACCGAAAAGTGGTTCTGGTGAGGCGTCTGGCCGTCAAATTTCATGCGGTAGTGCACGGGCACATCGTATTTGCCCTCCTTTTGCAGTACAAGGTGTGGGTCCACATAGCCCAGCTCCTCGGGGATGCACAGGGCTAGGTGCACGGTCTGCCCGGCGCGCACGGCACCAAAGGGCTGCTTAAAGTAGGGGTCGTAGCTGTTGAACAGACAAGACAAAAAAGATCGTCCTTTCTCAAAAAAGCCCCGGCGGGCGAAATGCCACCGGGGCTTTGCGGTTTTACAAGGGAAAATTACTTGCCCATGGGCACGGGGGAAGCGTACCAGATATCGCGGGCGTAGTCCAGCACGGCGCGATCTGCGCTGAAGATGCCGCTGTTGGCAATGTTCTTCAGGCTCATGCGGGCCCAGGTCTCGCGGTCAGCATACAGCTTCTGCAGGTCGGCCTGTGCACGGCGGTAGTCCTTGAAGTCGGCCATGACCATGTACGGGTCGCTGCTGCGCAGGTTCTCGGTGACCTCGTGGAAGTTCTCGCCGTTCCAGCCGCGCTCCAGGAAGTTCAGGGCGCTGTTGGCAACGTCGTCGCCCATGATAAAGGCGTTGGGGTGGTAGCCCACCCGCTTCAGGTTGTTCACCTCAGGGGTCAGCATACCGAAGATCAGCTCGTTCTCCTTGCCGGCAGCATCGGCGATCTCCACGTTTGCACCGTCCAGAGTGCCCAGCGTGATCGCACCGTTCAGCATGAACTTCATGTTGCCGGTACCGGAAGCCTCGGTGCCTGCCAGAGAGATCTGCTCAGAGACCTCGGCAGCGGGCATCAGGTGCTCGCTCAGGGAGACGCAGTACTCTTCCAGATAGACCACGCGCAGCTTGTCGCGCACAGCGGGGTCATTGTTGATCAGATCGCCCAGCTTGCAGATCATGCGGATCATCTGCTTTGCCATGTAGTAGCCGGGAGCAGCCTTTGCGCCGAAGATGTAGGTCTTGGGGATAAAGTCGGCGTTGGGGTTCTCCTTCAGGTACAGGTACTGTGCAGCGATGTTCAGCGCATTTAGGTGCTGGCGCTTGTACTCGTGCATACGCTTGACCTGGCAGTCAAAGATGGAATTGGGGTCGATGACCTGACCGGTGCTCTTTGCCAGATAGCTTGCAAAGTCCTTCTTGTTGGCCAGCTTGATCTCGTTCAGCTTCTTCAGCACGGTCTTGTCGTCGGCGTACTTGTTCAGCTTGGCCAGATCGGAAGCATCGTGCTTGTAGCCGTCGCCGATGGTCTCGTCCAGCAGCTTGCACAGGCCGGGGTTAGAGGCCAGCAGCCAGCGGCGGTATGCAATGCCGTTGGTCACGTTCTTGAAGGCGTTGGGCTTGAACAGGTAGTAATCGTGGAAAACGCTCTCCTTGATGATCTCGCTGTGCAGCTTGGAAACGCCGTTGATGCTGTTGGCGGTGTAGGCGCAGATATTGGCCATGCGCACCTGATTGTCGCCGATCAGTGCCATGTAGTCGATCTTGCCCTGATCGCCGGGGAAGGCCTTTGCCAGCTCCTCGCGGGCGCGGCGGTCCATCTCCACCACGATCTGGTAGATGCGGGGCAGGGTCATCTTGAAGATGTCCACGTTCCACTTCTCCAGAGCTTCGGCCATAACGGTGTGGTTGGTGTAGGAGAACACCTTCTGGCAGATGCTGAAGGCCTTGTCCCAGTCAAAGCCGCACTCATCCAGCAGGATGCGCATCATCTCGGGGATGGCCAGCGTGGGGTGGGTGTCGTTCAGCTGGATAGCGACCTTGTCGGGCAGGTTCTCCAGCGTAGCGTAGCTGGACAGGTGGTTCTGCACGATATCGCCGATAGAAGCAGCGGACAGGAAGTACTGCTGACGCAGGCGCAGGATCTTGCCCTCAACGTGGTTGTCGTTGGGGTACAGCACCTTGGAGATGGCGTTTGCCATGGAGTTGCGGCTCAGCGCCTGTTCATAGTTGCCCTCGTTGAATTCCTTCATGTCGAAGCTGGGTGCCTGTGCCTTCCACAGACGCAGAACGGAAACGCCCTGGCTGCCGTAGCCGGAGACATACATATCATACGGAATTGCAATTACGGTGTTGTAGTTGACGTGGGAGAGGTAGTGGTAGGAGTCCTGCCAGTATTCCTGTACATTGCCCTCGAAGTGCACCTCGATTGCCTCGTCCGGCTTGGGGTCGAGCCATACGCTGCCGCCGGGGAGCCAGTTGTCCGGCTCCTCGGTCTGCCAGCCGTCCTCAAGCTTCTGCTTGAAGATGCCGTACTCATAGCAGATGGAGTGGCCGGTTGCGGGGATCTCCTGGGTTGCCATGGCATCCAGATAGCAGGCAGCCAGACGGCCCAGACCGCCGTTGCCCAGACCGGCATCCGGCTCGCACTCATAGATGCGGTCCAGACTGATGCCGTAGTCCTTGAGGATGGCGGCAACGTCGTCCACCAGCTCCAGATTGTACAGCGTGGTCTTCAGGGAACGTCCCATCAGGAATTCCATGGACAGATAGTATACGCTCTTTCCGCCAACAGAATGGGTTTTATTGACAAAGTGCTGACGCTTGTGCTTCAGCTTCTCGACCATCAGCGCAGAGAGCACCTGATAGATCTGCTTGTCCGAAGCCTCGTCCGGAGAGACGCTGCAGTCCAGCTGGAGTTTATCCACAAACTTCTGCTTCAGTTCTTCTCTCTGGGGATTGATCTCTTGTTTTCTCAAAGCCATTGTATCCTCCTCTTCCGGCGAAAAACATCTCATATATCACAGTAATCTTGACGTAGGAATGGCATGGTGCGCCGGTTTCTCCATGCTATCATCTTTTATTATACCGGATTTTCCAAATTGTTGCAATAGCCGATTTCACTAAATATTTCAAAGAAATGGGATGGGTTTCGTGATATGTGATTGCCGGCGGGGCGTATTTTGCGATATTTTTTCCAAAAATCAGATTGCAGATGAAGTTCTTAATCCGTGTCGTTTATTCGCCGATTCTGTGATAAAATGTTGAAGAATCTTGCGGAAACACGAAATGCCGGCGGAGAAAAAACGATGACAAAAAACGTGCTGCTTTTTCAAAAAGTTACAAATTGAGGTCGCTCCGTGCCAAAAACCACGGTGGATTTTCATAGATGTGCACAAATTACAGGGTGCGTTTTTGTGCAGTATCATCGAATTTTCGAGCGCATGCCGGAAAAAGTCTTGCAAAATGGTTACAAACGTGCTATAATACCTACTTGTACGGTGATACCGTCCGCCCGGAGGTGTGTTCTGCGTTTCCTCCGGCGGACTCTCTGCCTGCCGTTTTGCCGCCCGATACCATGGGCTGGCAAAGCTTGCAATGCAGGCGGCGCACAAGTTCCTACGGGGCAGAATGCCCCGGGGCGGGTTGTCTTGTTTCACGACGGATCCTCTGATTCGACAGGACAATGCCGGCAGAGCGTGAAATGCCGATCCGCCTTTGGACCGGACAGGCGTGCGCCGCACCGCTGAGCGTGAGGAAAAACTTCATGATTCCGGCGTGCCTTGCAGCGGCGGTCTTTCTGCCGTACCGCGATGCAGCACGACTGCTGTAGACGCAAACCAACGATCACAACCAAAGGAGCGAAAGTATGCGTAACAAACTTATGGCAGTCGTTTTATCCTGTCTTACATTTTTGACCCTGTTTGTTTCCGCCCTCGTACCGATGCAGGCATCGGCAGTTTCCGTGGACGAAATGACCAGAGCCGCAGTGAGCATCATCACAAGCAACGAGGGAACCTATGGTTCCGTCAACCGCAATGACTGCGGCGCAGTCAGCGTCGGCATGCTGCAATGGCACGCCAACCGTGCGCTTCAGCTGATGCGGTCCATCGCAGAGGCAGACCCCGCTTCTGCACAGAGCATTCTGGGCGGTGCGCTCTATCAGGAGGTCACCACGGCTTCCGACTGGAGCTACCGCACCTTCTCCGTTTCGGAGGGCAGCGCAGCTTCTGCACTGCTCAGCTCCGCAACAGGCGTGGCAAAGCAGGATGCGCTGGCTTACAATGATGTACAGGGCTATATCAATTCCGGAATGAACTACGGTCTGACCAACGCCGGCGTGCTGGTGTACTATGCAGATCTGTACAACCGGGGCAGCGGAATCGCCGCCCAGCTTCTGAACATTGCAAAGGGCAGCGGTTCCTACGGGGACATCACGCTGTCCACCCTGCACAACACGGCGCTGGCAAACAGCTCAAGCTACTACACCACACGGCTGAACAATGCCTACAACACCATTGTCTCCTACGGCTGGGGAGATTCCTCCGCATCCGGCGGCAATG
>OLWD01000987.1_pt1 | contig 11130 bp, 8 predicted proteins | sample 1673971 | NCBI WGS metagenome assembly OLWD01 (sample SAMEA103958136, study PRJEB25191) | human gut metagenome | reverse complement strand
CGTCATGTTGGGAAACGGCTTTTTCAATATCCCGCGGGAACGTTATTTCAAACTGCTTGCTTCATATGGCGCTCCGCGCCTCTTGATGAAAATACAAATCGAATATGCAGACGGCAGTACGCAGGACATCGTAACCGGTACAGACTGGAAAACAACCGAAAGCCCCGTTACCTACAGCAGTATTTACGGCGGTGAAGATTACGATGCCACGAAAGAACAGACCGGATGGATGCAACCCGGTTTCGACGACCGTACCTGGAACAAAGCCCTCGACACAGGCTGGAAAACCCGGCTCCTCTCCCAACGCTCCGCACCGCTGACCGTACGTGACCGAATCCCCACCGTCCGTCTTTTCAAGACCCGGAAAGGACAATGGGTGTACGATTTGGGACAAAACTTTTCCGGCATCATACGGCTTTCCCTGCATTCAAAGGACACGCATCCGGTTAAGCTCTATCCGGCCGAACTGCTGAATCCGGACAGTACCGTAAACCAAAGCGCGTCCGGCGCTCCTTTCTGGTTCGGTTACACACCGAAAGGAAAAGGTATTGAAAGTTGGCAACCCCAGTTTACCTACTACGGTTTTCGTTACGTGCAGGTCGAAGGTGCTGTTCCCGCCGGACAACCCAATCCGGACGGACTACCTGAAATAACGGAAATTACCGGTCTTCATACTTGCTATTCGGCCGAAGATGTCGGCAGTTTCCATTGTTCCAAACCGTTGTTCAATCAGACATACGAACTGATCGACTGGGCAATCCGCAGCAATATGGCAAGCGTGCTGACCGACTGCCCGCATCGTGAGAAGTTGGGTTGGCTGGAAGAAGCGCACCTGATGCAATACTCCGTACAATACCGCTACAACCTGGCACGCCTGTACGAAAAAACATTCAACGATATGCGCTCCACACAAGCAGCCAACGGCATGATACCGACCATTGCTCCCGAACTAGTCGAATTCGAAGGAGGCTTCAAGGATACGCCGGAATGGGGAAGCACATTTGTCATCAGCCCTTGGTACATCTACCAATGGTATGGCGATACGCGCCCGATCGAAACCTATTATCCGGATATGCAACGCTACATCGACTACCTTTCCTCGAAAGCCGATAACCATATTATCGCCTACGGCTTGGGAGACTGGTTCGACATCGGTCCGGAAAGTCCGGGAGAATCGCAACTGACCTCCAATGGCGTAACGGCAACGGCTATCTACTATTACGACGTCACCCTGATGGAGAAAATGGCAAACCTTTTAGGGAAGCCGGACGATGCACGCAAGTACCAGGAACTGGCGGCCCGGATCAAACAAGCCTTCAACCGGACTTTCTGGAACCCGTCCACCCGTACCTACGACCGCAACAGCCAGGCGGCAAACGCCGTCGCACTCTACATGGGACTGACGACTCCGGAAAACAGGCAGCAGGTATTCGATAACCTGATAGCCGATATCCGCGGACGCAACAACGCCCTGACGGCAGGCGACGTCGGCTACCGCTATGTCTTGCGTGCCCTTGAAGCCGGTGGCGCTTCGGATGTCATTTACGACATGAACTGCAAGTACGACACACCGGGATACGGTTGGCAACTGGCACACGGAGCTACCGCTCTCACCGAATCCTGGCAGGCATACGGCTTCGTATCGAACAATCATTTTATGTTGGGTCATCTGATGGAATGGTTGTTCAGCGGCTTAGGAGGCATCCGTCAGAAAGAAGATTCCTTCGGGTTTAAGCATATTGTCATCAAACCCGAACCGGTCGGTGATGTCCGCGACGCACAGGTTTCCTACGAATCGCCTTACGGACAGATTGTTTCCGACTGGAAAGACAACGATAAAGAATTTATCATCCGAGTGGAAGTACCGGCAAACAGCAAAGCCTCCGTCTATCTCCCGTCTGCCGACACGAAACAAATAACCGAAAGCGGTGTACGATTGGAAGATGTCCCCGGAATCAGTTGCAAACAAGAAGGAAATCGGTATGTCGTAGCAACAACAGGTTCCGGTACTTATACTTTCAAAGTGAAGAAAAATAAATAATGAAGAATACCATGAATACAACAAAAAAGGAAGTTAAAGTCGGACTGATCGGAGTCGGATTGAACACCTATTGGAATCAATTCGAAGGGCTTCTCTCCCGATTGACGGATTACCAAAGAATGATAAAAGAACGTATGTCCGGCTTACAGGCAACCGTGATTGACGGGGGAATGGTAGACAGCCCGGAAAAGGCAGCCCGGACAGCAGAAGTTTTAAAAAGTGAAGACATAGAAATCCTCTTCATCTTTATTTCGACCTATGCCCTTTCCTCAACGATCCTTCCGATCGCCCAGCGCATCAAGATTCCGGTTATCCTGCTCAACATACAACCCGTAGCCGCCATAAATTACGATTATATCAACGGATTAGGCGACCGTGGAAAAATGACCGGCGAATGGCTGGCTCACTGCCAAGCCTGTTCCACTCCGGAATTTGCCTGCGTATTCAACCGTGCCGGCATCAAATACGACATCCTGACCGGTTACCTCGAAGAACCATACGTATGGAACGAAATCGAAAACTGGATCGATGCGGTAAGGGCCGTACAAGGGATGCGTAACAACCGGATGGGTATTCTCGGACACTATTATTGCGGTATGCTGGACGTTTACACCGACATTACCCGGCAATCCTTCACTTTCGGCACTCACATAGAGCTTCTCGAAATGTGCGAACTCAAAGCTTACCGGGATGCTGTAACGGAAGACGAACGAACAGCAAAACGTCTGGAATTTTCCATGAAGTTTGAAGTCGACCCGCATTGTGAAGAATACGAATTGGATCGTGCTGCCCGCACCTCTGTCGCACTCGATAAACTGGCCGAAGCCCACAACCTCAGTTCAATGGCCTACTACTACGAAGGTTGGAAAGGAAACGATTATGAAAATATCGTGACTTCCGTAATAGCCGGCAATACCCTACTTACAGGACGCGGCATCCCGGTAGCAGGCGAATGCGAAGTAAAGAACGTACAAGCCATGAAGCTCCTTTCTCTTTTAGATGCCGGAGGTTCATTCTCTGAACCGTATGCCATAGACTTCAATGACGATGTTGTTTTATGGGGACATGACGGGCCGGCTCATTTCGCCATTGCCGAGGGAAAGGTCAGCCTCGTACCGCTACCCGTATATCACGGTAAACCGGGCAAAGGATTGTCCATTCAGATGCGCGTCAAACAGGGACCTGTCACTTTTCTTTCCGTATGTGAAAATAATGATGGCGTATTTTTACTTATCGCAGAGGGAGAATCGACCGACGGACCCACCCTGCACATAGGAAACACGAACAGCCGCTACAGGTTCAGTTGCGGAGCCCGCACCTTTATGAACCGATGGAGTAAGGCGGGTCCTTCACACCACTGTGCAATCGGTATCGGACATGCTGCGGATAAACTAAAAAAGATAGCTTTCCTGTTAGACATACCTGTTATCCAGGTTTGTTAAAAGACAAGAAAAAAAGAGAGAGGCTCTTTATCTATCACGATCTTTTAGACACGGATTTCACGGATAAATTATTTTACTTCCGTGTAATCCGTACTTAAATTATGGCTATCAGTATGCAGGATTTTGTTTCGACATACCTTTCAGATAAATACCCTATGCGACATAAGAGAGACCTTATCTTTTATGGTGAGGAGATCCCCCAGATAAACACCAGTAGTCGTTTTTATTTCCCAGTAATAATCCTTCGTATCTCGCTCAGCTTATTCAGGGCTTCCAGCGGCGTCAGGTTGTTTACATCCAGATTCTTGATCTCATCCCGCACCTGGCTGAGTACCGGATCATCCAATTGGAAGAAGCTGAGCTGATAGCCGTCTGCCGATGAAGCGATCCCTTTTACAGGCTTGCTTTTGATACTGCCTTTGCGTTTTTCCGTGGCAATCCCCTCCTGACGGTTTTCCGTTTCCAACTGTTTCAGGATTTCGTTGGAACGCTTTACGATGCTTTTCGGCATACCCGCCATCTTGGCCACATGGATACCGAAACTGTGTTCACTGCCTCCGGGAACCAGTTTGCGCAAGAAGATCACTTTGTTATTGACCTCCTTCACCGAAACATTGTAGTTCTTGATACGCTTGAAAGAAGCCTCCATCTCGTTCAACTCATGATAATGCGTAGCAAACAATGTCTTCGCACGGGCATTGGGATGTTCGTGGATATATTCGACAATCGCCCAGGCAATAGAAATACCGTCGTATGTGCTTGTCCCGCGTCCCAATTCGTCAAACAGGACAAGACTGCGGGAAGACATGTTGTTGAGGATATCCGAAGCCTCGTTCATCTCCACCATGAAAGTGGATTCTCCGACCGAAATGTTATCCGAAGCTCCCACACGTGTAAATATCTTATCCACAATCCCGATACGAGCGCATTCGGCTGGGACGAAACAACCGATCTGCGCCATCAGCGTAATCAGAGCCGTCTGGCGAAGCAAAGCGGACTTACCGGCCATGTTCGGTCCGGTGATAATGATAATCTGCTGCTTTTCATCGTCCAGATAGACATCATTGGCAATATAAGGTTCGCCGATAGGCAACTGTTTTTCAATCACCGGATGGCGGCCAGCCTTAATATCGATCACCTGCGAATCATTCACATCCGGACGGATATAACGATTACTTTCAGCTACCTTGGCAAACGAGAGCAGACAGTCCAGACGACCGATCAGGTTCGCATTCATCTGGATAGGCGGAATATATTCGGAAAGACAAAGCACCAGTTCGTTAAAGAGACGAGCTTCCAACGAAAGTATCTTCTCTTCCGCTCCCAATATCTTTTCTTCGTATTCTTTCAGTTCTTCGGTAATATAACGCTCGGCATTCACCAAAGTCTGTTTGCGTATCCATCCGGCAGGAACTTTGTCTTTATAGGCGTTACGCACTTCGATATAATACCCGAAAACATTGTTGAAACCGATTTTAAGGCTCGATATACCCGTCTGTTCTATTTCCCGCTGTTGTACCTTCAAGAGATAATCTTTACCCGAATAAGCGATTGCACGCAACTCGTCAAGCTCGGCGTTCACGCCTGTCGCAATCACGCCGCCCCGGTTCAGCAAGGAAGGCGGATCGTTGTTGATCTCTTTTTCTATCCGGTCACGGATCAGGGCACAGGCATTCAACTGTTCGCCGATACGGCAAAGGCTCGGCTCATCGCTTGCCGTACAAGCCTCCTTGATCGGCTCGATGGCACGAAGAGCGACTTTCAACTGTACCACTTCGCGGGGAGAGACGCGGCCGACCGCCACTTTGGAAATAATACGTTCCAAGTCGCCGATCTGTTCCAGTTTCTCTTCCAGCAGATCCTTCACTTCGGGATGGCGGAAGAAATATTCCACTACGTCCTGACGCTCATGGATCGGTTTCACATCCTTCAAAGGGAACAATATCCAACGGCGCAACATACGCGACCCCATCGGGGAAACGGTCTTGTCCAGCACATCCAGCAAACTCGTCCCCTCCTCGTTCATCGTGCTGACCAGCTCCAAGCTGCGCACCGTAAACTTATCGAGGCGTACATAGCGATCTTCTTCGATACGGGAAAGAGAGGTGATATGCGAAATATGGGTGTGTTGCGTCTGATCCAGATAATACAGGATGGCCCCCGAAGCTACGACTCCCAATTTCAAATGCTGGACACCGAAACCTTTCAGGTTCTTCGTTTCGAAATGTTTCAGAAGACGGTCGTTGGCAGCTTCCGAAGTAAACACCCAGTCATCCAGTTCAAAAATAAAGAACCGAGGACCGAAAGCCTCTTCAAAACGTTTACGGCTACCCCTTTCGACCAATACTTCTTTCGGTGAAAAATTATTCAGCAGTTTATCCACATAATCAACGGTTCCTTCGGCTGTCAGGAACTCGCCGGTAGAGATATCGAGAAATGCAATTCCACAGACATCCTTACCAAAATGAATGGCAGCAAGGAAGTTGTTTTCCTTATGGTTGAGTATATTGTCATTGATAGAAACACCCGGAGTTACCAATTCGGTGATACCGAGTTTCGGATCTTCCAGCTGGTCGCAGATAGCTACACGCTTACCGGCACGCACCAGTTTGGGCAGATAGCTGTCTAATGCATGGTGAGGGAAACCGGCCATCTCGATCGTTTGCCCCGGTCCGTTCGCTTTTTTCGTCTGTACGATACCCAGTATTTCGGCTCCGGTCACAGCGTCTTCGCCATACATTTCGTAAAAGTCGCCTACACGGAATAACAGGATTGCATCAGGATGTTTTGCCTTTATATCGAAATACTGCTTCATTAAAGGTGTTTCCACTATCTTTGCCACTGTTCTTTTCTTTTTATCTGTTCGACTGTACAAAGGTACGATTTTTCATCTTTCAAAAAATTCACGGATTGCTTTTTCATTTATTCCTTAGAAAAAATATAACTTTGTAAGCATCCTAACAAAAAACATATATCATGAAACAGGCAATTCTAATTTCGACCGGCCTTTTGCTGACAACTCCTTTCATTCACGCAGAGAAGAATAAGGACAAGAAACCGAATGTCGTTTTTATCCTTGCAGACGATTTGGGTTATGGCGATCTAAGTTGTTACGGACAAGAAAAGTTCGAGACGCCCAACATCGATAAGTTGGCACAAAGCGGAATGCGTTTTACACAGTGTTATTCGGGGACAACTGTCAGTGCCCCTTCCCGCTCTTGCCTACTGACGGGCACTCACAGCGGGCATACCCCTGTACGTGGCAACCTCGAACTTGATCCGGAAGGACAGTTCCCGCTTCCCGACGATGCCCACACCATCTTCGAAGTAATGAAAGATGCAGGATATAAGACATCCGCTTTCGGCAAATGGGGATTGGGCTATATCGGTTCGACCGGCGATCCTAAAAATCAGGGTTGCGATACTTTCTACGGATATAATTGCCAATTGCTGGCACACAGTTATTACCCCGACCACCTCTGGGACAACGACAAACGAGTGGAGCTCGAAGACAACAACCTGAATGTACAGTACGGAAAAGGGACTTACTCTCAAGATCTTATTCATGGAAAGGCACTAAAATATCTGGACAATATGAATCCGGACGAACCGTTCTTCATGTGGTATCCGACCATCATTCCGCATGCGGAACTGATCGTTCCGGAAGACAGCATCATACAGAAATTTCGCGGTATGTACCCGGAAAAGCCTTACAAAGGAACCGAACCGGGCAGCCCGGCTTTCCGCAAGGGAGGTTACTGTTCGCAGTTCCATCCACATGCAACTTTCGCTGCTATGGTCTACCGTCTGGACGTCTATGTCGGGCAGATCATCCAAAAGTTAAAAGACAAAGGTTTATATGATAACACCATCATCATCTTTGCGAGCGATAACGGCCCTCATATGGAAGGGGGCGCCGATCCCGATTTCTTCAACAGCAACGGCATTTATCGCGGATATAAACGGGATCTGTACGAAGGCGGCATCCGTGTCCCGATGATCATTTCCTGGCCGGGGCATGTCCAACCGAATACGGAAACCGACTTTATGTGCTCTTTCTGGGATGTATTACCGACCTTCGAAGAAATCATCCATCCGAAAGCCCAACAGAAGGAAATGGACGGCGTCAGCATGCTTCCCCTCCTGGAAAACAGGAAGGGACAGAAGGAACATGAATTCCTCTATTTCGAATTCCAGGAACTGAACGGTCGCCAAGCCGTACGCAAAGGACCGTGGAAATTGGTCCACATGAATATCCGCGGCGACAAGCCCTATTATGAACTGTATAACTTGGCGTCCGACCCGTCGGAACGGCACAATATATTGGACCAGTATCCTGAAAAAGTAGCAGAACTGAAAGATATCATGGTCCGTGAACACAGACCGGACCCGAACTGGCCGCTATTGAAAGAGGAAAAGGCGAAATAATAGGGAAAATTTATAGAAAAGGATGTCAAAATCCAAGACAACCGCATCAAAATTTTCCAAGGTTGTGATCTACATACGAAGTTTTCTGCAAATCTTCTATCACTCTATCACTACAAAAGTTTCAGATATTGATATTCAAGCGTTATAGCAGTGATACAGGATGTTTTCCTGTATCACTGCCTCTATCACTCCTGAAACAGGACATTTTTATCATATGATTGGAAACCAACATATTGCCTTCTATTACTTTTGAAAAAGCATATAAAATAATCGAATAAACAAATGTAAAAACGAATATAATAGGTATTAAATTGGCAAAATACGGTTCTTCATTCCACAAAAGCCCTCTCTTTTTTTAGCAGAAACAAGCAGATAATTCCGTAAACACCCCCATGTTGCCATCCTTTACATCCGGGTGTAGGGAGCCGGTACATCCGGGTGTAAAAGGGGGTAACATGGGGGTGTCCGGCAACTAAAGTGCCGTGCCGGACAATAAAAACTACCCGGTTTCACCTATTTTATAGCCGTTTTTACATAAAATAATCGAGTGGTTTGCAGGGATGGGAATCAAGTGTTTATTGTTTGTTTTATTTGTAATATACTAATATACAGATATGTATAAGCGGAATACCTGTTTCCCATCCAAGTTGTCAGTGATAGGGTTGTGATACCGTAGTGATAGAGAAAACGGGCATATATCACTAATCAAACAAGTTGAATATCAATTGGTAAAAAGGAATCAGTGATACAGTGACAGAGGAAATGGGAAAAACTTTGGTTCTTCGTCACTTCTGCAAGGGCTTGAAATAGCGGGTCATCCGCTTACGCTCATGGTCAATGTGAGTAAGTTCCGCTGCAGAAATATCGCGTGTCAAAGAAAAGTCTTCAGCGAACCCCTCTCCCCCGCTGGCTTCTTCGCACGCGCGAAATACCCGGAAAGTGGAGGAACGCATCCGGAGCATATCCTTGAAGACCACTTCCCGTATCGCCAGTAATCTGCTGCATGAACAAAACATCGTCTGCAGCCAATCTTCTTGCCTGAGACGTGCCAATGTCCGTATACTGGTTGCGGACAGCATAGGGTTACAGAGCCCATCTCAGTCGGTGCAATGGTCCGTAATAACTTCGGCAAACGTCGAATGCAAAGGAAATACTGCCGTTCTCAGGAAAGACGGTAAATCTTTTTCCTTGAAGATTGTTTCGCCTGTCTATGCTTCTTTTACGACAAGGGCGGCAAAAAGAGGAACGGAAGCAGAGAAACCGATAGAGGGATATACGATCCTATCTGCATCGGTATCAGGTGACCCTGTACAGGTGATTAAAGTTCTCCTGTCGGGAGAATAGAAGAGTAGTTACATTAAAAATAAATCATGGTAAAAGTGAAGTATTTAATGGGCATGGTACTCAGTGTTGCGTTGATTTCCTGCGGGGGGGGACAGGAGACGGGTTTGTTGAAGAGAACGTAGAATTTGCCCGTAAACAGATCAAAAACATCAAGTGGAACCATGATGTCGGTTTTATGATCTATTGCAGTTTTGGGAACGGTTTGCGTCTGACGGGCGATCCAGAATATAAGGAGGTGATTGTTGAGGCTGCCCGTTCCTTGTCCACCCGCTTCCGTCCGGTGGCAGGGATTATCCAGTCGTGGGATGTGGATAGAGGATGGATTTCGGAAAGGGGTTGGGAGTGCCCGGTGATTATCGATAATATGATGAACCTCGAGCTGTTGTTTGCCGCTACACGGTTGTCCGGCGACTCAACTTTCTATAAGGTTGCCGTTTCGCACGTCGACCGCACTATGAAAGAACAATATCGTCCGGATGGCAGTTGCTATCATGTGGTGGATTACAGTATGAAAGACGGTTCCGTACGCAATCGCCATACGACACAGGGATATGCGCACGAATCGGCGTGGAGCCGTAGACAAGCTTGGGGTATTTACGGTCTGATGCTGTGTTATCGAGAAACTTCTTGCTGATGCATTGTGTCGGAAGCATTCCGCATAATGGAGAAATAGATGTCCCGTTGAACTATGCCGACTATTACTTCTTGGAGGCTTTGAAGCGGAAACGGGATATCGAGCAGAAGGGCTCCAAAGGCTGCTAATTGCATCTGCAAAACCGGTTCGCGCCACAGGTACAAGTCGGTCCGTATCCGCCGTTTTGTATTTCGTCGCAGTACAGGTCGTACATTTTCATTTTGATTTGGTTGCTGATCCGACGAAATTCATTAGCAATGGATTCAGGCGTGCCTTTCGCACGTGTCGGGTTGTAGAAATTGCTGTGTATCAGATTGCGTACTTTTCCTGTGAAAGCAGGACAGTTTTCTTCCGCATCTCTGCTGACGGTGATTACATAGTCCCAAGGTTCATCTATATATTCTTCTACAGCTTCTGGTTTATGATGGCTGATATCGATGCCGGAGGATGCCAGTGTCTGGACGGCGAGCGGATGTACCTCTATGGCCGGACTGATTCCGGCGGAACAGACTGTGAGTGATTTGTCGAATGATTGCAACCAGCCTTGCGCCATTTGGCTAAGGCAGCTGTTGTCGGAGCAAAGAATCAATATTTTCATCGTTTTCTTTTTATCGTTACGGATGCAAAAATAATAAATGCCGGGCTTTGATGACTTTACAGTAAATTGATTTTGTTTATCGCATGAAAGATATTTTCTATATATGTTCGTTATTGTTTGCTCTGGCAGCTTGTCTCTTGTGAAAAACAGGTAGCCTCTTTTCCTGATCAATGAAGTTGTCGAATCTCTTTTACTGCTGCGTTTGCCCTATGCGTTTGTACTGGCTGGGATGCAGAAGAATTGGGTTAGGGATGTGTTGGAAGAGAAAATACGGTATTATGGAAGAAGGATGAAATATTATATGTGACCGGTTGTTGTTATGCCCAGTCGGGAAAACCTGTATATGTTGTCCGTTATGTACAAACATAAGCGAATCACTGTCGGTGTGGGAATGGGCAACCCGTTTGTCGATAACTACAAGCGGATTAATGAAACCTGGAATTTCCCGTTTGGACGGAACTATCAGAGTGGTGGAAAGAAAATCTGGAATCAGGATACGGATACTGGCGTGATGAATACTTCCAAATAATGAATTTTTGCAGGCCTTGTCTTGTTCTTTTTATTATTTCGGCAATATTTCGTATATTTACAGCCTATTATGGCTTATGAGCAATTACCGCAGAGCCCGGGATGATGCAAAAGA
>OLWD01000984.1_pt1 | contig 11170 bp, 8 predicted proteins | sample 1673971 | NCBI WGS metagenome assembly OLWD01 (sample SAMEA103958136, study PRJEB25191) | human gut metagenome | reverse complement strand
CTGTTTTCATTTTCCGTTATGCTCCTTAGAAAATATGTATTAAATAAGCTTTAAAATAACTGCCGAAACTGTTTTGCTATTTATCGTAAGTGCGGATAATTCCTTCGGCAATCTCACGACGAGAGCAGCGTGTGTCCATCGATTGCTTTTCGATATAGTAATGTGCTTCTTTTTCTGTCATATTAAGATTTTCAATAAGCAGCCACTTTGCACGGTTGACCGTACGGATATCAGCCATCTTTTCCTGCAGTGTTTTGTTTTTGCGATCCATCTTTTTAAGCCGTGCTGAAATTGCCGTCATAATTCGAATTGCACTGCTTACTGCCTGCCTTGTGTTAGGTTTGCCGAGCGTTAAAACACCGTTTGATTCAACCTTGTAGCACACTTGATCGTATATCTCGTTTTTAACAAGCAGCAAAACTCCCATAGTGCTGTCCGCAAGGTCGAGCGCTAAGTCAATTCCGAATTCATCAGGAAGCGGAGCGTTGATGATAACAATATCCATATCGTCCGAAATAAGCGTTCGTCGCAGTTCACCTGCATCGTTAACACGAAGAGCCGGGTCATATTCCGACGGCGGCAATAAATCGGTTATAAGACTGAATATTTTATCGGAAGCACCTGCAACAACAACACGGCATTTGGTTTTTTTCATTGCCATTGCCGTGCCCCCTTATCTTTCAAAAAAGCTTTGGGGCAGAATGTGCTTACGGCTGTGAAGCCCAGCCAGTTGATGGTAAAGATTGTACATGATGAACTGACTGCATTGATGGGCGGTGAGACTGCCGAATTGGTGTTGGAAGGTCGTCCGGCGGTTATCCTGATGTCAGGTCTGCAAGGTTCCGGTAAGACTACTTTCTCCGGTAAACTGGCCCGTATGCTGAAAACCAAGAAGAACCGTAAGCCGCTGTTGGTGGCTTGTGACGTTTATCGTCCCGCTGCTATCGAACAGTTAAGAGTATTGGGAGAACAAATCGAGGTTCCTGTATATAGTGAATTGGACAGCAAGAATCCGGTGCAAATTGCATTGAACGCTATTCATGAAGCAAAAGCGAAAGGTTATGATTTGGTCATTGTCGATACAGCCGGTCGTCTGGCTATCGACGAACAGATGATGAATGAGATTGAGGCGATTAAGAAAGCGGTCAATCCGGATGAAACATTGTTCGTTGTCGATTCAATGACCGGTCAGGATGCGGTGAACACAGCCCGTGAATTTAATGAACGTCTGGACTTTAACGGTGTTGTGCTGACCAAGTTGGATGGTGATACCCGTGGCGGTGCCGCTCTTTCTATTCGTACCGTTGTGAATAAGCCTATCAAGTTTGTGGGTACCGGCGAAAAGTTGGATGCTATCGACCAGTTCCATCCTGCACGTATGGCAGACCGTATTCTCGGTATGGGTGATATCGTGTCTTTGGTAGAACGTGCGCAGGAGCAATATGACGAGGAAGAGGCAAAGCGTCTTCAGAAAAAGATTGCCAAAAACCAGTTCGACTTCAATGACTTTTTGAGCCAGATTCATCAGATAAAGAAGATGGGTAACCTGAAAGAGTTGGCTTCCATGATTCCGGGTGTGGGTAAAGCGATTAAAGACATTGATATCGATGATAATGCATTCAAGAGCATTGAGGCGATTATTTATTCCATGACTCCGCAGGAACGTACAAATCCCGAAATCCTGAACGGAACACGTCGTACGCGTATAGCCAAAGGCAGTGGAACCAGCATTCAGGAGGTAAACCGTCTGCTGAAGCAGTTTGACCAGACCCGCAAGATGATGAAGATGGTCACTGGCAGCAAGATGGGTAAGATGATGCCGAAACTTAAAAGATAAGATAACAGCCTATGACACTGATTGATGGAAAAGCAATTTCAGAGCAAGTAAAGCAAGAGATTGCAGCAGAAGTAGCCGAAATAGTGGCTCGTGGGGGTAAACGCCCGCATCTGGCCGCCATTCTTGTAGGACACGATGGAGGTAGCGAAACCTACGTTGCCGCCAAAGTAAAAGCATGCGAAGTTTGCGGATTCAAGTCCTCACTTATCCGTTACGAGGCAGACGTTACCGAAAAGGAACTGCTCGCCAAGGTACGCGAATTGAACGAGGATGCGGATGTGGACGGTTTCATCGTACAGCTTCCCTTGCCCAAGCATATCTCCGAGCAGAAAGTGATTGAAACCATCGACTACCGCAAGGATGTGGACGGCTTTCATCCCATCAACGTGGGACGGATGTCCATTGGCCTTCCCTGCTATGTATCCGCTACTCCCAACGGTATCCTCGAACTGCTGAAGCGCTATCAGATAGAGACTTCAGGCAAGAAATGCGTGGTATTGGGACGCAGTAACATTGTCGGCAAACCCATGGCTGCCCTGATGATGCAGAAGGCTTATCCCGGCGATGCCACAGTGACCGTATGCCACAGCCGCAGCAAAGACCTGGTAAAGGAATGCCAGGAAGCGGACATCATCATTGCTGCGTTGGGACAACCGAACTTTGTTAAGGCGGAAATGGTCAAGGAAGGCGCTGTCGTTATTGATGTAGGTACTACCCGTGTGCCCGATACCTCCAAGAAATCCGGATTCAAGTTGACCGGTGATGTGAAATTCGACGAAGTAGCTCCCAAATGTTCATTCATTACCCCCGTACCGGGAGGCGTAGGTCCCATGACCATCGTTTCCCTTATGAAGAATACATTGCTCGCCGGCAAGAAAGCAATCTACCAATAACAAGGCGATGAAAACGCTCGCCGTCTTCATTGTTGTCCTACTGTATAGCGTAACCCTTTCCTCACAGGAAAGGATTACGCTATTATTTGTCGGCGACCTGATGCAGCACCAGGCACAAATAGACGCTGCACATGTATCTGAAGGAAAATATGACTACTCCTCCTGCTTCTCCCTCATAAAAGAGCAAATATCCCAGGCAGACCTCGCCATAGGAAATCTGGAAGTCACATTGGGGGGCAGGCCCTATCGGGGCTATCCTATGTTCAGCGCCCCCGATGAATATCTTCAGGCCATAAAGGACGCCGGATTCGATATTTTACTGACAGCCAACAACCACTGTCTGGACCGTGGAAAAAAGGGAATGGAGCGTACCATACAATTGCTTGACTCCTCCGGTATTCGTTACGCAGGCACCTACAAGAATCTGTCGGAGCGCAGGCAACGCTATCCCCTGTTCATCAACAGAAACGGCTTTCGCATTGCCCTACTCAACTATACTTACGGCACCAATGGTATCAAGGCTACCTCTCCCAATATCGTAAACTATATTGATAAGAATACCATCCTGCAAGATATCCAAAGTGCCAAGGCACGCCAACCGGATGCCATTATTGCCTGCATGCATTGGGGAGAGGAATATCAGTCCCTTCCCAACCGTGAGCAACGCGAACTGGCCAACTGGTTGCTCCAACAAGGCGTAACACATATTATCGGTTCACACCCTCACGTCATTCAACCGATGGAACTACGTACCAACGGTACCGAACAGCACATCATAGTCTACTCCTTGGGAAACTTCATTTCCAATATGAGCAAGGCCAACACTGACGGCGGCCTCATCTTCACTTTGCAGTTGGAGAAACATCCTCTCCCCCAACCCATCCGTCCCTCTTACACCGGTCAGAGTCAGACGCCCCTGCCAGACTCCAATCCTCTGCCTTTTCCATACTGTCGTGTTTCCTATTGTGGATATAATCTGGTCTGGACCGGCCGGCCGGAACTTACTAAAGAAAAAAATTACATTCTTTATCCTGCCAGTTTTCCTACAGAACATTTAACGCCGGAAGCTCGTAAACACCTGGAAATCTTTGTCAAAAGCTCTCGAAAGCTGCTCCAGCAGCACAATATAGGTATCTACGAGAAGAAAAAATAATGCAGAAATCTCAAAAATTTTCGTCTCATTCTTTGCAATATTAAAGATTATCCCTATCTTTGCACCGCATTTAAGAAATGCACTAACATGGTGGCTGTAGTTCAGTTGGTTAGAGCGTCAGATTGTGGTTCTGAATGTCGTGGGTTCGAGTCCCATCTGCCACCCGCAAAGAAGAGGAAATTCGAAAGAATATTCCTCTTTTTTTGTTATTGTCCAAACAATCCCCCAAAGGGAGGCAACGTGGAATCAATGTAAAAAATTGTAGGGATACTCCTCACAGAGTATCCCTACATCATAGGAAGGAATCAATTACCTAAACCAGTCCTTGTACAAAAGAGTTTACTTTCTCAAAATGTTCAAAATAGCTGGAAACTTATTCCGATATTTTGCATTCTGTATCAATCACACTTAATAGTACTTCCTTCCTTACTTTATCAAGCCAGTGATAAGACAACCCGTTATCACCTTATAGAAATAAGAATACAAAAAGAATATTTCATCTTTCAAAAAACATTCTATACCAATAACTCTACTATTTTCGATTTCCGACATGCAAATATAACCCTTTTTGTTTATACGAAAAGCAAAATCAGTTATCTTTGCAAAGATGAAATTCAATCAAATATGAAAATTCTCTGGATAGACCTCAATAGCTCGTATGCACACTCTTCGTTGGCACTCCCTGCACTGCACGCACAAATAGCAAAGAACAATTCCGTAAAATGGGAAATCGTATCTGCCACCATCAATGAAAACGTAGGAATGATTGTCGACGAAATATACCGGCACCAACCCGACATCATTGCCGCAACGACATGGTTGTTCAACCACGAACAACTGTTGCACGTCACAGCGAGATTAAAAGCATTGCTTCCCAATAGCTGCTTCATCTTGGGTGGACCTGAATTCTTAGGAAACAATGAAGACTTTCTGCATAAAAACCCTTTCATCGACTGTGTATTCAGGGGAGAGGGAGAAGAAGCATTCCCCCAATGGCTGTCTTGCTGGAACCAGCCGGAAAAATGGAACAGTATTCCGGGACTCTGCTATATGAATCCTCAAAAGCAATATATAGACAACGGCATAGCCCGTGTACTTAACTTTTCACGGCTCGTACCACCGGAAAACAGCTGTTTTTTCAACTGGAGCAAACCATTCGTACAACTGGAGACTACCCGAGGCTGTTTCAACACATGCGCATTCTGCGTCAGCGGTGAAGAAAAACCGGTGCGCACACTGTCCATTGAAAGTATCCGTGAACGCCTTCAAATTATCCACAGTCATGGAATAAAAAACGTACGCGTCCTCGACCGGACCTTTAATTATAATCCGCGCCGTGCTAAAGAATTACTGCAACTTTTCCTGGAATTCAACCCGGACATATGCTTTCACTTAGAAATACACCCTGCACTATTATCCGAAGAGCTGAAAAATGAATTGAAAAAGCTACCTAAAGGATTGCTCCATCTCGAGGCCGGTATTCAAAGCCTGCGCGAACCGGTCCTCCAGAAAAGCCGTCGGATGGGAAGCCTGGAGGACTCACTGCAAGGTCTTCGTTTCCTATGTTCCCTACCCAATATGGAAACACACGCCGACCTCATTGCCGGCTTGCCTCTATACCGCCTATCCGAAATATTTGAAGATGTGCGTACACTTGCCGGATACAATGCCGGCGAGATACAGCTTGAATCCCTGAAGTTACTTCCCGGCACAGAAATGAGAAGAAGAGCGGAAGAACTAGGCATCCGATATTCTCCTCTCCCCCCTTATGAAGTGCTTCAAACAAATGAAATCAGTGTCAACGAGCTTCAAACAGCCCGGCAACTGTCACGTCTTCTGGATGGATTCTATAACACAACTGCTTGGCAAGCCATCACCCGCAAGCTGATTCTGGATGACAACGACTTCCTACGTCGCTTTCTGGAATTTTTAATCGATAAAAATCTTATAGACCAGCCCATGAGCCTGGAAAAGCGAGGCCTCGTACTCTATGAATTCTGCAGTATGCATTATCCGGCCTATAAAATCATGGTCACCATTGCCTGGATAGAGGCAGGCATGTCATTAAAGAAAAAACCAGCAGAGAAAGTCAAGACCAAGCGCCAGATGCCACCGGAATATTGGGAAGTCATCTATGGAAACTACAAAGAAAGCCTCCGCTTATGTTTTCTACCCATTGACGACAATACCCAAAATGGTTATTGGTTCGGCTTCGAATCGGAAATACAAAAAGCAGAACCAGTATTCAAAGCCAAAGGAATAATGGAGAGGTATCAAAATACACAATCACCGCAGATTAACACAGATAAAAGTTCTTGATTATCAGAAATTCTATAGCAATCTGTGTAACCTGCGGCGAGTTATGCCCTCATTTCTTCTCCTATCCGCAGTGGAAATACTTCTCGACCAGTTTCAGCATCTCCTCCGGACTGTCTTGTATCTCTGCACGCAAGGTTCTATCCTCGTAAGAACGCAGTTTGGAAATAACCCCATCAACCATTGCAGGACTGAACACATGATATTGCTCAAAGACAGCACGCTGTCTTTCCAAACAATCGGCAGAAGCGGCACAACTGTCAGGAAGCTGTTCCAGTTGTTTCAACTTATCTTCATTTTCTTTCTTGTGGATATTTACATTGACATATGTTTTTTCTGCAATTCCTAAAGCATCGTCTATCTCAAATCCATAACGGCAAGCTACAGCAAGTCCGGCAATCAATTGATACAAATCGGCCGAACCGTCAGGCGAACGCATTTCCACCGTCTGTTTCTGTGTAGTATCATAATGACTTGGGGTCTCCAACGGATTTGCCAACATGCACATATCCGTTTTTGCCGACCAGCCCAACGGAACGCGTACCAATACCGAACGGTTGCGGTCGCCCCAGCAAATGTTGGTCGGTGCTTCCTGATGAGGAACCAGACGAAAATAGGAAGTAGGATTTGTATTACCGAAAGCCGTAATGGAAGAAGCCAGCTTCATCATGCCCGCAATGGCCTTACGGGCTGTTTCAGAAAGTGCCCCATCTTTCAGCATCTGGTTCTGCCCGTCCTTCATGATACGCATATGTATATGTAATCCGGAACCGGCTTTTCCTGCCGTGATTTTCGGTGCAAAAGTAATGTTATATCCATACTGGCTAGCCAGATTACGAATAACCCATTTTGCTATCACCAGTTGGTCAGCAGCCTCCTCGGCACGCACCGGCAGGAATTCTATTTCATTCTGCTCATAAATCTTATCGTCCAGCGTAAAATTACCGACTTCAGAATGCCCATACTTTATCTGTCCGCCTGCCTGCGCAATATATGACATACATTCCGTACGGAAATCATTGAACTTGGCATAAGGGGCCGATTCGTGATAACCACGCTGGTCGGTAGCCGGGAACAATCCGTCATTTTCAGAAATGACATAATATTCCAATTCTCCCATAGCCTGAAATTCCATCCCCGTAACCGTAGTGAATGCCTGACATGCCTTACGCAGGGTATATTCCGGAGAACTTTCCAGCGGTTCACCATCCTTATTGAAATAAGAACAGAGCATTGACAGTGTGGGCAATTCAGAAAAAGGGTCTATAAAAGCGGTCCGGAAACGCGGCACTACATACAAATCACTGCTACCGGCCTCTATAAACGGAAACAAGCTGGAACCATCTACGCGTTCACCACATGTAAGTATGGCATCAAGGTATGCTTCATTATTGATGACAAAGTTCAGTGTCTTCAGTCTCCCGTCTGCCGCAGGATACATGAAGTTCACCATACGAATGTCGTTCTCCTTTATATAGGAAACAATGTCTGCTTTCGTAAATTCGGAAGCCGGTTTTTGAAGGGCAGCCACCAATAGATTGGGGCTCATGGATAATTCCTGGTTCATAATACGCTGATTGTTTTTAGTTTTCTATATGGTTAACAAAACACATGCAATTTTCTGTCACAATAAAAAACTGCTGTTTCGCAAAGATACTAAAAGTTGTATCAGAAAAAAAACAAACAACCTAAATCTTATCAGTGAGCCTCAACCTTTTCCGTCGTATCCCCACTTCACGTAAATAGCTCCCCAGGCAAATCCTGCTCCGAATGCTGTAAAAATCAGTTTATCCCCCTTTTTAAGCTTATCCTCGAAATCCCATACACACAACGGAAGCGTGCCGGCACTTGTATTTCCATACCGTTCTATATTGACCATTACCTTTTCGGGAGATACTCCCAAGCGTTGCGAAACTGCAGTAATTATACGCATGTTTGCCTGATGGGGAATCACCCAGTCAATGTCCTCCTTCGTCAAGTGATTCCTCTCCATGACCGCCTCACAAGCATCCGCCATATTGGCCACAGCATATTTAAAGACTGTACGTCCTTCCTGATAAATATAATGCATCCGATTGTCCAGTGTATAGTAAGATGGAGCACATACGGAACCTCCTGCTTTGATATGTAAAAAGGGCAGACCTTTCCCGTCTGTTCTCAATACGGCATCCATTACTCCCATATCTTCCCGGGTGGGTTCCAGCATGAAAGCGGCAGCACCGTCACCAAAAATCGGACAAGTGGCACGATCGGTATAATCAATCACCGACGACATTTTATCAGCCCCTACTACAATGACCTTCTTGTATTTTCCCGAACGGATAAAATTGGCTCCAGTTTCCAATGCATACAAAAAGCCACTACAAACAGCCTGCATATCAAAAGCAAAAGCATTCTTAAGCTTTACTCTCTCACATAATATGGATGCTGTTGAAGGAAAATGATAATCGGCCGTTGTAGTGGCCACAATCACCAAATCAATATCATCAGGATTAGATTTTGTACGTTGCATTAATTGTTTTACAGCTTTACGGGCCATAAACGAAGTCCCCAATCCTTCTTCGTGCAAGATACGTCTTTCCTTTATACCGATACGCCCCATTATCCACTCATCTGTCGTATCTACCATTTTGGATATTTCTTCATTGGTCAGAATATAGTCAGGAACATACCCTCCCACTCCCGTAATTACTGCATTTATTTTCTCCATTAATTCTATCTAGTTTAGTATTGGAATCGGCTCAAAGATAATATTCTTAAAACGCCGAGCGCAAATATACTGAAAAGAGGGTAAAATCCAATAAAGGAAGAACAAAAAGACACTCCCGACAAACTATCACATGGATATACAAAAAAAATCAACTGTCCTTTTTCTATCATTCTTTTGTCAATTTTGTATCAATGAGTTTGAGCAATACAGACTAAATTTGCATAATAAAATGTATCGGGTATTTAAAGAGCAAGTAACTAATCAAAAATACATACAAATAAAATTAACATAACATTTTTATATCTTATGAAACAAAACCGCTTAATTAGCATTGGGGCTTTCATTTTAGTGCTTGCACTTTCAGGCCTTATGACAGGTTGTATGGAGAAAGACGTATACGACCCGAATCGTGAAAAAGAACCTCTTCCTGACCCGGATAAATATTTCGGCTTTGAGATGCGCAGTGATGTCCGGCTTTCTGTCAACTATGACATTTACGGGTTTATTCCTTTGATAGAAATTTACGGTGAAAATCCGATGGAAACAGTGGAAGGTACGCCGATAAAGAAAGAGGGTATAGAAGCCTTGTTCAAAACCTATACCGACAACAGCGGTAAGTATGAGGGAAAAATGCAGCTTCCTACCTATCTTAATAAAGTTTATTTATATACTGCGACATGGGGATTGCCGGGATGCATAGAACTTGAAATTAAAGACAATGCTGTCATTTTTGACATGTCGGCAAAATCAAATCCTAAAACAAAGTCTGTCACTCGCGCTTCGTCTGATGTACCTTATTTAGTAAACAAATCCCAAAATCTATACTCACTGTGCTATTGGGGAGAAGGAGGTCAGCTGAACAGCCAATATATGACAAAGGAAAAAAATATTGGTAATGAAAGTATTTTGGATTTGACAGACCGGATGAAAACATTCTTCAATAAAGGAGGACAAGACAATTCAAAATTACTTGGTAATGGAAAAACTATCAATATTTCGATAAAGGAGGACAACACCGCATTGAATCTCATTTTTCTCAATCGAAGTGCAAGTTATAACAATACTTTCGGATATTATTTTTATAAAACCGGAACGTCCGTCGATGTAGACCAAGTGAGGAAATACATTATATTCCCCAATGTGTCTTTTGACTGGTATGGCGGCCAAATATTGATTTTAGAATCCGGGAATAAAGTTCGTCTGCTTTACTTCGATGAAGACGGCCAAGCCCATGATACATTCCCAGCAGGATATACAGTAGGCTGGTTTCTTTATGCCGACGGTTTTAAGAACGGTTATGGAAATAATTTAGAAGATTATCTTAAATTGCCTGATTTATATAATCCATACAATTCAAATCTTCGCACTTCCAATCCCCAAAACAACATGTCGGCCTTTGTCTCTGTTAAAGACCAAAAAAGCGGCAAGACGATTCTTGGAGCAGAAGATGGTGTAAATCAAAGCTACTGTGACCTTTTATTTTATGTAGATGCTACTCCGGGAAGTTCTATTGACGATCCTGAAAGGCCGTCTATTCCCGATGAAGGTGATAAAGAAGAACCCAAACCCGATGAAGATGAAAATGTTACCGGCACACTGGCATTCGAAGATATTTGGCCTTCCGGTGGCGATTATGACATGAATGACGTAATTGTAGAATACGAACGCAAAGTCTATTTCGACAAAAAGAATATAGTAACGAAGATCGTTGACGAATTCACTCCGGTACATGATGGCGCTACATATGTTAACGCATTTGCCTATCAGATAGATGCAGCACAAATTGGCGATAAAATCACTTTGCCGGAAGGTGCAATATTGGAAAAAGAGACTTCGTCCATTATCGTAATGTCCAATGCCAAACAGAATATAGGCAATAAATATGTAGTCACCAGAGAATTCAACGGTTCTTTCCTAAAGAATCAGCTATTGTCCTATAATCCATACATCATCGTAAAATATTCACAAGGAGAACAGAATCGCACAGAGGTTCATCTGCCCAAACACAAAGCTACAGCTTATGCCAATCAGTCATTGATTGGCAGCAATGATGATGCTTACTATATCGACCGTAAAGGAGCATATCCATTTGCTATCGATATACCGATGCTAGGGTTTACCCCGGTAACAGAAAGGAACAGAATTGACAGCCAATATCCCGGTTTTGCTACATGGGCAAAATCAATGGGAAATGACTGTAAGGATTGGTATAAAAAATAACAGAACAAAAGACAATGAATCATGTGTGGAGTGCCCCCTTA
>OLWD01000975.1_pt1 | contig 11215 bp, 5 predicted proteins | sample 1673971 | NCBI WGS metagenome assembly OLWD01 (sample SAMEA103958136, study PRJEB25191) | human gut metagenome | reverse complement strand
GAACATATTCCACAGGACCTGCAATCAATGTCAGCGGAGTGCGAAGTTCGTGAGAAATATTTGTAAAAAAGCGAAGCTTTATATCAGAAACCTGCTGTTCCACAGACACTTCATGTTTCAGACGATAAATAGTAAACAATATATATACTCCTGAAAACAGAATCAACAGAAAAGCAAGAATATAAATTGCCATAGCCCAAGCCGTTTCCCAAAACGAAGGCTGAATGGTGATTTTCAAACTGCGCTCATTCTCTACCCAAACCCCATCACTATTGGTCGATTTAACCTGAAAGACATACTCTCCTTTCGGAAGATTAGTATATGTAGCGGTACGCTGTCTGTCTACATAATTCCATTCTTTATCAAATCCGCGTAAACGATAAGCATAACGGATATTTTCAGGATAAATCATATCCAACGCAGCAAACGATAAGGTTACAATATTCTCCTTATGTGAAAGCACCAGATGTTCTGTATTATTGAGTGACTGCCGCAACAAGCTTCCCGGTACGCCTGGAACTACCTCCTGATTGGATATCTTCAAAGTACCTAAAATAATGGATGGAACATAATTACTCTTCTTAATGTGCTCCGGTTCAAAATAAAGCACGCCACGACTGGTGCCAAACAAAATAGTGTCGGGACCAAGCTTCAACGATGTTCCTTCCTCAAAACGTATCTTACCACCAAAATCCCTTTCATTATAATTCTCAAAACGTTGTTCGGACGGAATAAATTTACTCAATCCGTTTTCCGTACTTATCCACAAGTTTCCTGCGCCATCCTCTTCTACAGACAACAGGATATCTGAAGGCAGGCCATTCTTCACTGTATAAGATTTAAATATAGCTCCCCCTTCTCCGTTCATGGAAACAAGCCGGTTAAGACCACCCCCAAATGTAGCCAAATAAACTTCTCCTTGAGAAGTGGTTACAATCCGATATACGTTATTGTTGCTCAGACAATTCATATCATCGGGGATACGTGCATAAAGATGGAACACAATCGACTCCGGATCTTTAAAATCCTCTTTAAAACTAAGCGCGCCATCACTGCTCCCCACCCATATATTCCCCTTCTTGTCAGAAGTGATATGGCGTACACGGTAACAACGGTCATACGGAAAACCTTTCAGGTTATTTCTAGAACTAATAAACACATATTTCCCTTCAGGAGTTTTCTGAATATAATTCAACCCTCCACCGAAAGTTGCCACCCAAATGCGTCCATGCTTGTCTTCATGTAACCAGTAAACACTATTATGACTCAGGCTATAAATATCATCTTCATCATATTTGAATCGAGTAAACTTAAAATGGGTCCCCTCCTTTTCTGCCAGAATAATACCATCCCCTTTGGTCGCAATCCAAATGTTTCCGTGAGAATCTTGCATGATATGATAAGGAACTCCCCGTAACGGCCTGCCAGATTTGGCTATATCCCCCTCTTCAGTCAGAATACCCTGAAAATCTAAATCAGAAGAATAAATTTCAATCTGACCATCCCGTTTTCCCATCCAGATGCGATGTTCGCTATCTTCAAACAACGCACGTACCGTATTGGAATTCAAGTCATAACTGTGACCCATGCGGGGATAAATATGGAACTGGCTTCCTAAAAAAGTAATCTTCTCCAACCCCTTAGAATGAGTACATAACCAAAGATTGCCTTGCTTATCGGATAACATGGAATGTAATTTATTGGAAAAGTGCCAATCGGGTGAATCGGGGTCATTATAGAAAGGTAACAGCCGATTTGCCTCTCTGTCATACCAAGAAAGCCCTCCTCCTTGCGGATGTACCCACAAATTACCGTTCAAGTCTTCACAAATATGAAAACTGGGATAGGAACGATCGGCACCACGAGGCTCCACTTGCATCTTTTCTTGCTTAAATACTTCCGTCAAAGGATTGAAATGACAAACCTTTCCCCATTCGGTCATCTCAAACCATGCTTCCTGCTTACTGTCAACATAAACAGAACGGAAAGCGTCTGCCGGGAATTCGGGACAATTGGATTTATTATAGACTTTACACTCTTTTGTATCCGAATGGTACAATATCAATCCTTCATGGGCAGTTGTTATCAACAGCCCCGTACCTTTTATTTCATTTATAGCAATCACTTTATCCTTTACCGGCAATTCCCAAAGACGAAAGATTTCATTCTGCAAAGAATAGCACCATATCCGTCCTCTGTCTGATCCAAAATAAAGTTCGTCACCATAACTGCAAAAAGAGTAGAAGGCCTGTACGGGTTCATCTTTGCCTGACTGGATATTCACAAAATAAGAGACAGGCTCTTCTTTATCATTCGTAATCTTCAGCAGACCGTTATCAGTAAGCAACCACTCTTGATTGTAAGCATCGCTAAAAACCTGATTAATGTGAGCGGCATTTCCTCCATGACTATGAGTAGCATATACTTGGGTAGTTATACTGTAATCTTTAGGGTTTGTTTTCACACGGACAGCCCCCTCATTTTCAGAAAGTAGCCAAATGACACTGTCGGGCAATATTTTAATAGAAGAGAAACGCATGCCCTCCTCTTCACCTTCGGCAGGAATTTGTTCGAACTTCTCTGTTCTTTGGTCAAAACGATACACACGATAATCATACGTTTGCAGCCAAATATAATTATAAGGGTCTACTTCCAATAAGTCTACCCGGTTGTTAGTCATAGTAATTTTATTCCCTTGTCTGGCTTTATAAACTTTGAAGTCATAACCATTGAACCGGTTGATTCCATCCCAAGTAGAGAACCATAAAACTCCATTATGGTCTTGTACCATGCTCATGATGGAGTTCTGAGACAAGCCGTTTTCCGAAGAATAATGAGTAAAGATACAATTAGGCTGACTTTTTGCATGAAAAAAGAGCAGCAAAGTAAGTATAAACAGAATGTGTCTTTTCATTTCGTAGATTTTCATATATAATAGGCAAAAATACATAAAAAACGAGAGATACTGATATACAAGCTCCTAAAAAAACAAAAGGGGAAAAGTTAAATCCCCCCTTTATCATTCTACTCTTCCCTGACACTTTCCATAGGAACAAATAGAATTCCTCCCTACAGTGACAAAGTATTATTACTGGTAGAAAGAACAGCTTATCTCTTTAAATTCTGCAACAACACATTTCCATTTTCCACCGGATTCCATCCGTCATCACCTGCCAAAATCTGTGCTTCATTATAATTACTGATATCGTTCAGCTGCTTTCCAAACGAAGCACGCGAAGCGGTAGCCGCCCCTTCTCCTGTATTCTGATATTCAGCATAGAATACGGTTTCCTCATTTTCTTTTTTGCCCCAGTTGTTCCAACCCACCGGAAGAATATGCTTTCCCAAATCACAATGAATATAAACAGCCTGTGCATAAGGACGCCAAGGACGGGACAAATACACCTTCTGAGCCTCAACCACACCCGTCAATTTACAGCCAATAAAAACATAGCCATATTTTTTGCCTTGATCTGTAGAAGGAGCGGTAACATACCCATCACCCAAACTATGGATGGTGCAATCCTTAAACAATGCCGTAGACCAGCCAAAAATAAAATCCACCGTACCCTCTATATAACAATGGTCATAAAACTGACGACTGTCTTTGCCATAAGTGTACAAAGTATCCTGATTTCCCAAAAAACGACAGTTTTTGAAATAAGCGCGATCTCCACTAACAAAACAGGCCACTGCCTGCCCCACTCTGCCGGCACTATTCTCGAAAGTGATATTCTCAGCATAGAAATCGGGAGCATAGATATAACAGGTTGATGAACCGGAGGTAGACATTTCTTCTCCGAAATAGTTCTTTTTAGAAGCAAAATCATCATTTGTCAGAATTGCTCCGTCCTCACCTATCAAAGAAACACTAATCTTGCTTTCAGGAATAACCACTTTTTCTTTATATACCCCTTTACGGACTAGAATAGTAGTGCGTCCTGCTTTACGAAAATCGGGGACAGCATGAATCGCTTCCTGAATGGTAAAGAAATCACCACTGCCATCTTTTGCCACTACAAAATCATAATGACGTACAAAAGGTGCCAATGCAGGAACCTCTTTAGCTATAGCATCCACCGTCAAACCAGCAATAGTACGCGCCCCATATACATTCAGGTGCGTATTATCCTCACGCCCTTTCGGACAAGCTGCACACACACCTTCAGGAATCCACATGAACAATTTTTTTGAAGCCTCCGGCCCCATCTCCTGCACCAAATCATGCGTTATCTTGTTCATATCCACAAAAGGCACATCCAACTCTTTTGCCACGTTACGCGGAGACTCCAAATATTTTCCATGAGTATCAATCAACACTTCTCCATCTTGAGAAACACTCCCCTTTGACAAATCCTTGCGCACATCATCTTCGGCTACCGCATTTTTATTATTCCGGAAATTACGACGGACAATGGCATTGAACAACACGGGAATTCCCCCTTTAGCACGTGTTTCTTTTACAAAACGGCGTAGATTGGCATCAAAAGTAGATCCGGGATCAGTATGACGTTTCTCATCGGCCTTCTCATCATTATGCCCAAACTGAATAAAAACATAATCACCCGGCTTTACTTTATTAATTACTACCTCCCATAATCCTTCATCAATAAAACTTTTAGAACTCCGACCATTTCTAGCATGGTTTTCCACACGAATATTTTCACTGAAATATCCTCCCAGCACATGGCCCCATCCACGTTCCTGATTACCTCCCTCTAAGGGTTTGTTGGCCATAGTCGAGTCACCTATCATAAAGATAGTAATTGTGCGGTCTGCCGTAAAAGCAGAAAACAATAACAAGGCAACAAATGCCATCAACATCTTAATTTTCATCGCTTTCTATTTTAAATTTTGATTAAAGAACTCAAGTATATCATCCTGTATCTCCTTACTGCAAAAATGGGGCAAATCATAGAACTTGGTGGTCAACAGATTTTCTACCGATTGACTCTTCCATACATCCTGCATGGTAGAGAAAGCGCTTTCAACGCCCTTTACAGGAAAAAGTTTGTCCCGCAAGCCATTGATGAACAACATCGGTTTGGGACAGGCGATAGATGCCACATGAGGATAATCCATCCAATTCCGTATTCCGGGAATAATCATGGAATAAGCAGACCCACCTTTGTTCTGATTATTGGTAAGTGTCATTAAGCTATCTGTAGTATTCATCCAGCACACAGCAGCGCCTGCCTTCACCACATCTGTAGCGGCACTGACCATCCAGGCACGATGTGCTCCCATGGAAAAACCCATCGTTCCTATCTTGTCCTTATGAACCATTGGCAATGAGGCCAGAAATTCCGCGCTACGAATATCATCCCAGGCTATCAAGGCTCCCCAAGACATTCCCATCTGTAACATATTGGCCGCCAACGCTTGCTGTGAGTCATAGCGCACTCCTTCCTTACGTCCCCGTTCCCCCCAAAACAAGGCATCCACAGCAAGCACTACATATCCGTGACTTGCCAGATAATCACCTACATACTGTTTGTCATAACATTTTTCCGCCCAATCGTCCGCATCGGCCAGTACAGATGCTTCCACACCGAACGGACGTACCATCTTCTCTTTCCCTATCGAAAAATGTGCACCGTGATCGTGAAGCAGCAATACTGCCGGGAACGGGCCATTCCCGTCAGGAACCAACAGATAAGCAGGAACACGAGAATATTCCGAAACACTGAACAAAATCTTCTCCGCCCTATATCCATTCCGTTGCTCGGTATCTATCACTTCCTTATCAAAAGCCGTAGCAGGAGGAGCAGGCAACATGCAATCCAATAACGTTTTTCGAGCTTCCTCACGCCACTTTTCGAAATTTCGGATAGCAGAGTTCCCCCATGCCATAGGATAAGTCAGGTTTTCTTTCATCTTCTGATAGAACAGCGGCATATCATTCTGCGTTTCATAACGCATAGAGACTGTTTCCACCTTTTCTTGAGCAGAAACCGTCAGACATATCCCGAACAACAATAAACAAATTACAGCATTCTTCATAAACCTATACCTAACAAACTTTTACTTTTCAAGGTAACTAATTAATTTTATCATATTATCAATATAATCCCCAACAGAGATGCACAATTCTCCGGTGGTACACGGATAAGGTGATGTATCGTGCTCGTCCCCTACAAAAGTAGCTATATATTTCGTTTCCTCACTAGGTCCTGAAACAGTATATGGCTTATACGGGTTCGAGGTTGACTTTAAAGGAGAGAGCCAGCAACCGTCCTTAGTCAGTGATTTCACCAATTTCCGGGCAACTTCTTCCGTAGCTTTTCCACGTAAACGAGTATAATATTTAGGTAAAGGAACCAAATGATCCTGCAGCAAAGGTGAATTCTTCGCCAATTCGGATACAGGAAGTTTTTTCACTTCCTCATAACGACGACGCAGTTCACCAGGATTCACAAAAGTTGCCGAATTATAATGAGCTATTGTATTTTCTATATTCTGATCTATATAATAAGTACCGTTTTTCACATTACTTCCCTTACGATGGACATACAGTGGTTTACCAGTATCAGGATCTACAAAACGAGGAACCAAAATAGCTTCCGGATTAGTCGACTGACTCTTCCATTTCTTCACATCCGATTCCGGTAATTTCATTGATTCCAAAAAACGAATTGCAGCAGGAATCCCCGACAGGAAACGAGTATCAGCTGTAAGTTTATAGTAATCCATCATTAAATTAACAAGACGGACGGTAGTACCGGTGTTCACACTGCGCGGTTCATAAGAACGGGCATGAGCCGGTTTCAAATCATCTACTGTATATTGGTCCGCCCAGCCTGCATAAGGTTCCCCTTGTTGAAGGGAAATCATCAAGTACATAGCACGCATAATAGGCTCCTTTACCCCTTGCAACCCCATTGCCTGATAGCATTGAATCAAAAACTCGGTCGCATCAGGAATCACATCATCATTCAGAGTAATAAAAGACGAATAATCTTTCTTACCTTGAAAAGGGTGATCATACATCAAAGGATACCGTTGAGGCCATCCACCCACCGGATATTGACTTTTCAAGACAAAATCAATGGTTTTCTCCAAAGCCGGACGGAAAGCAGGATCATTTTTTTCCACATACATACGAAGTAGAAATTTGGCAGCCTCCATAGTACCCGCATCATCGTAAGTCGCATTTCCATAATAATGTTGAAATTCTTCCAGACGCCAGCCATTTTTACCAACGGTATCATACCAGGACTTTAAGGAGTTCTCTCCTGCAAAATCGAACACATAATTCCATCCTCCACATTCAAGCTGCCCCCAAATCAAAGTGTTAGCCACTTTTTGGGCAGCTTCATAATAGTACTCATCTCCTGTAGCATGATAAGCGTCAAGCAACAAATGACCGACAGAAGGAGTTCCCGGCGGCTGAATCCATACCATTGTCCTCTTGGCTTCCATTTCTCCCCATGAGCGGGACATATCCGGCAAATAATTCCATACGAAGCCACCATTATAACTCACTTTGTCCATCATAAACCGAGTGGCGGTTTTCATCGTATTTATAACTTGGTCATCTAATTTTTTATTAGTTTGGGCTATACCTACACAAGCAAAATTTGCCATGCACAGGCAAAGGACAATTCTTTCCCAGTTTTTCTTTAATGTGCTTTTCATTGTTGTTTTAGTGTTTTGATTCAAGTTTAAATATCATTATGAAGCAAAATAAGCCATTTTCCGGAGCTTGGATTTGTAATATTTGGTCTTTTCCTCGTATATTTTAATCACGACGAACTACCCTCCCCATATTATAAGTATATTTGAAGAAAAGTTTTAGTTATTCATTTTATATTAAATGCAAGATCATGAATCGTAAGGTAAGAACCGCATTGTATGCTTGCGCCTTGATGGCACCACTAATATTGCAGAGCTGCAATGCACAAAGTGAAAAAAAAGAGAGCAACAAAGAGTGTACTGAAGAAACAAACAAAAACACTGAAAAAAAGGTTATGAAAACAGGTAGTGAAAACTTCATTTTTGCAGAAGGCAAAGAATGGGAACCTGCAGGCGAAGGTGTAGTGCGCCAGATCATGGGTTACAATGATGACATCATGGTTGTTAAAGTAAAATTTGAAAAGGGAGCTGTAGGAGCTGTTCACCATCATATCCATTCACAAGTCACTTATGTAGAAAGTGGAAAATTTGAGTTCACCATCAATGGTGTGAAAAAAATTGTATCGGCCGGCGACTGTCTGTATAAGGAACCAGATGCTGTGCATGGTTGTGTATGTCTGGAACCGGGTATGCTGATAGATTGTTTCAGCCCGATGCGTGCTGATTTCCTGGAAAAGAAATAGACAAGCCATATATTCCATCCACTGCAGGAGCAGATTGCTGTGCCCTCCTTTGGGCATTTAATATGCTCCTACAGTGGAAATGAATTCTATTTTTTAATCTGCAAAACAAATGGGACAATTGCTTAACCTTATCAAATCCGGTAAATCATAATATTTCAAAGCACCATACAACACATTAGAATACATATCCCACTGCATAGGCCTCTCAATGTATTCCTTCCAAGTCTTCACGCTATGTTTTATCTCCACACTGTTGATTCTTTCATCCAAATAAGCAGCATGAATTGCAACCGGACCATAAATACCATTAGCAAATACCTTGACGGGGTGTCCTTTCAGAAATTCGTGTTCTGAACAAAAATCAAGCAAAGTCAAAATATCGACAACACGTTGTCCCATAATAGGACGCCCTATATGCATACTGACCATTGCATTGCGATACTCACGGTTCCAATATTTAGCATCCGTATAGAATGCAGGATCCGTTGTTTCCCCAAATCCGCGCAAATCTGCCAACAACAAGATTTTTCCTTCCGTCAAGGCAGCAGCAAAATTCGCATATTCACTCAAATAAGTTCCTTTTCCCTCTTCCTGTAACCTTAACTCAACAGGAGAATCAGCATTCGCTCTGGACGGCATGATAAGAATACAAGGAACAGGCATCTCCCCTTCCCTTATGAGCTGAAACTTATATTGTTCATATTCACGCATTGAATCATGTCCGGTTGCCTCAATTCTTATTTTATGGTCAGGAAGACCTTTAAGACCTAACAAATCCAGCATCTTTGCTTGGACAGTTTTCTTTCCTTTCGAAAGAAACGCCTCACGCTTGGAAGCCCACTCATCCAGCTGATTCACATTTTCCTGCATAATACTGAGTGCTCCAGGCATAGATACATTCACCTGTCCTTTAGTCGTACAAAGCATATCTGACAACTGGAAACGGTCTTGTGCCGCTTTCTTCACCGGAGATTGATTATCTTTCAACCAACGCTTGAACCAACTGACCAACTTTTGCCTTTTTTCAGCTCCAAGTCCATGACCTGTTTCTACTGTCAGCATATCCACCTTTTCGGGAACTCCCAATACTTTATAGCACTGTTGTAATTCAGCAAATCCTTGTTGCGCACCCCATAAATCGACAAAATCATATTTACCGCTTAAAATCAATAAAGGCCGTGGAGCCATCATTAAAGCAAAATCAGGTACCTCCAGTTGTTCACGCCCTTCGTATGGTATATGTTGGCAACCATCGGAAGGACCTTGCAACTCCATAGTACGTTCTCGGGTAGAAAAGAAACTACAAATAGCCGCTACCTTTACACGGGGATCCAAACCTATATAATAAGCGGTCTGAGTGCCACCGCCAGAAGATCCATATACTCCGATATGCTCCGGATCAATATCCTTACGGGTCAGTAAATAGTCCAAAGCCCGATGATTATCCCAATATTCCTGTGCCGCCAAACTAGTACCAAGCAAGTTAAAGCCCGCATTCAGTAAGGTATGTTCCGTGGTAGCCCCCCGTGTCAGTGGTTTTCCTTCCCTATCAATAAGTTGCAACCGTTCTCCCTGGCCTATGGGATCTACCACTAGTACAGCAATACCATTGGATGCCATCAGCATAGCGGCATGAGACGAAGAACCTTTACCATTCAATCCATGTCCGCAAAGTTCCAATGTTGCCGGAACAGGAACAGTCGTGTTCTCCGGCATATAAAGATGTGCTGTGACATAGCGGCCGGGCTTGCTTTCAAAAATTATTTTCTCTATATGATAACCCGTACCTTGTACCTTCCCTACCACCTGAGCATTTAAACTCCCTTTTTCAGGAAAAGTACCTACTATTTGTTTATATCGTTCACGGCAACCCTCCAGGTACTCCTGCATCCCGGCAGGAGAAGTAAATGCTTGCTGAATGGCTGACTGCCGGGATGCAAACTGCCGATGTACATCACGCATCAGATAAGAATTATAAGCAGTACTTTGACTCCAAGGTAATGCCTTGAACTCCCCCTGAGCAGAAACCACAACAGTCCCCACCCATATTCCCAAACCTACACATAAAGTGCGAAAACCGATAATTTTTCTCATAGAATCATCCCTTTAAGTTATTGTACCACAATTTCAATTTTCTGACGGTTATCTCCGGCTGTCTTCACATACAGACGTTTATGCTCCGTATCATAAAACCAGCCTGTATTCCGGTCTGCATCTGCAACTGATGAAAGAACGGGCAACGATTTACCATTTTCTATCACAGATTGCGGAACGTTCTGCAAATAAGCCTTTACTAGATAAGTGTGCTTGGCAGGTTTGTACTTCCCTACCGGTTTATCTGCAGTAAACGTCCAGCTATCATCAGCGAGCCTGCTGGTAAAGCGGGTCAATGAACCAATCCCTTTTTGATAATCCATTGATATACCATCATCTTCATACATCTCATAAGAAGAAATACCTGACGGATAGACATCCAATGTTATCACATCTACAGGATGCTGATCTACCCACTGCATAGCAGGTTGCATGGGAATAATAGCTCCGGCTTTTATATAGATAGGCAACACATCCAACGGAGTAAGAAAAGATTTATATTGACGGCCCTCGTAACGCTCACCGGTTTCATAATCAAACCATTCTCCACCGGGAAAATAAACATGTTGGCTCAGTGCACCTTTGGTAGTGACAGGACAAACCATCATCCATGGCCCGAACATATATTGACGCGCCAGCTGATAGGTATTCTCATCCTGAGGATAATCCATCACTAAAGGGGTCATCATGGGACGTGCCGTTTTATAAAGTTGATAGGCATTACTATAAATATAAGGAATCAATGTATAACGCAAACTATCGTACTTGATAAAATTGGCCAAAGCCTCCGGACCATAAGTCCA
>OLWD01000968.1_pt1 | contig 11269 bp, 7 predicted proteins | sample 1673971 | NCBI WGS metagenome assembly OLWD01 (sample SAMEA103958136, study PRJEB25191) | human gut metagenome | reverse complement strand
TTATTCAACCATTTAGACGGGTACAAGGTGAAGCCCAAATTTTACATAATCAATTTTGATGACCCACGTAAGAGCCACCGATGTAACCCGATAAATCCGGCATTTATGACGGACATATCAGACGCATACGAAGCCAGTTATACCATCATGTTAAACCTTAACCGCAGTTGGATAACCAAACAGGGGGATTTCTTTGTGGAAAGTCCGATTATCCTGCTCGCTTCTATCATTTGGTTTTTGAAAATCTATCAAGGCGGTAAGTATTGTACATTCCCGCACGCCATCGAATTTCTGAATAAGAAATATGCCGATACGTTTACGATTTTAACCAGTTATCCCGAACTGGAAAACTACCTTTCACCGTTCATGGACGCATGGGAATCCAATGCGCAAGACCAGTTGCAAGGGCAGCTTGCATCCGCTAAAATACCGCTTTCGAGGATGATTTCACCCGCCCTATATTGGGTAATGACAGGGGACGATTTTTCACTGGATATAAACAATCCGGAAGAACCTAAAATTTTAGTGGTAGGCAATAATCCCGACCGCCAAAATATCTATTCCTGTGCTTTGGGACTGTATAATTCCCGTATCGTGAAGTTGATAAACAAAAAGCACCAACTGAAAAGTTCTGTAATCATTGATGAATTACCGACCATCTATTTTCGGGGACTGGATAACCTGATAGCAACGGCACGAAGCAACAAGGTGGCTGTTTGTTTGGGCTTTCAGGATTTTAGCCAGTTACGCCGGGATTATGGGGACAAGGAAAGCAAGGTAATCGAAAATACAGTAGGTAACATCTTTTCCGGTCAGGTGGTCTCAGAAACGGCTAAAACGCTTTCAGACCGTTTCGGAAAGGTGCTGCAAAAACGCCAAAGCATGACTATCAACCGGAATGATAAATCAACCTCTATCAGTACGCAGATGGATAGCTTGATACCACCCAGCAAAATATCCAACTTGACGCAGGGTATGTTCGTGGGTGCGGTCAGCGACAATTTCGATGAACGGATAGAGCAGAAAATATTCCATGCGGAAATTGTGGTGGATAATGATAAGGTGAAACGGGAAACAGCCAACTACAAAAAGCTCCCCCAAATTATAGATTTCAGGGACGAGGACGGGAACGACCGGATGCAGGAAGAAATACAGGCGAACTACAACCGGGTCAAGCAAGAAGTCCAGCAGATTGTCACGGACGAAATGGAAAGGATAAAAAATGACCCTGATTTACAATATCTTATTAAATAAAAGTTTCCCAAAAAATGCAGGGAAAATAGTAAAAATCCCTGCATTTTTTATACATACAATGTATATATCTCTTTTATGGATTTCAGCATTAAACAAACAAGGTTATCCCACTCTTCAACTGTTCTTACATCTTCTATATTATCTTCTACAGAGTAATGATGTACAATTGAATTTCTAAGCTTGTAAATTCTTTTGCCAATTTGTTCTGCTTCATCATCTTTTTTGCAAGATTCAAATTCAGTTTTCAAACTTGGTGATAAACTCTCAAACAAAGTAATCATAGAACCTTCTTCTTTGGCACGCCAACCCAGAATAGAAGAGAGAGAATTATCAATAACAGAACTTGTATGTGTGATAGATAATTCATTTTTTAATTGCTTTATACAGGGATATGTGAATTTAGGCTCTAAACATCTATATATATCTAAAAAACAATATCTCCAACAATAAGATACAGAGCTACTTAGTATATTCTCATTCATGCAGTTTAAATCAGAAAAAACGTCAAGATATGCTTGTTTCGTTTTTGGGGTAAACGGCAAAAGAAGTAGTTCTTTATTATACATTAAAAAAGAACCTACATACTTTTTAAATGCAGTAGGCTTCTCACAAATTTCAGGTAACTGAAATATTTTTATTGGTTCAAAGTAAATACTTAATGTATCTAATTCGTATCCTTGGAAAATAGTAGGGTCTTCAGGTTCATAAAGTGCATTCAACATTTCATAAGCATTACTGCCCTCTCTTATATTTATATTTGATGCAAAAGCAGCAGTCAAATAAAAAGCCTCATCAATATCAATTGATGTAATATCATCGTTTTCACAATTAATGTCATTGTGCCCTATAACAATAATATAATCTACTGATTCAAACTCAATTATAAGAAATTTAAGAGTTAATATTTTGAGTACATCAAACTTTATATTTATTTTATTTGCTTTGTTAAATTGTTCTTCTGTCAAATAAATTAGTCGCGGTTCCACTTTTACAATGGAATCAGGAATATTTTTATTAATATATTCTTTAAAGCGTTCTTCTAAATATGAATTAGCTTCATTAATTTTTATTTTTCCCATTTTTAATAAGCACGCCAACTTAAAACCATACTTTGTATATCGAAATGCTCTTTTATTAAAGCCGCAAAAGCTTCTTTAAAAAAACTTCTTTCAAAATCGCCAACTTTTGATGGATTATTATCTTTTAAGCACTCGTTGAGAATATTTAATGATAAAAATTCTTTTAGTTCCACTTCTGATAGTCCATCTACTAAAGCAATAAACTCCTTTACTTCAGTTTCTATTCTTTGTAATATTTTGGTTTGTGTTTCTTCTCCTTTATCATTGCCTGGACGCCCTAATATTTCAACAGCTAAGGCTGATATAAATCCAATCCTTGCAGGTTGACTTTTAAATAAATCTTTTCCATCCGAGAAACGTCCGATTTTTTCCTCTGATTCATATCGGGTAAAAGCCTTATCAATGCTATACATTAATTTTAAGCACTTAATAAAAATACTTAGGAAATCGCCTTTATCTGTAGATTCAATAAAATCTAAGCGAGTAAATTCCTCAGCAACTCGTTCTTTTATATTCACTTTTTCTTTTCTTGAACCAAATACAATGAATAACTCTATAATGCTTTCACCTTGATATTGTCCCCCATCAGTTCTGTATTTAGAGTCATCAATTGTATAAATATCAATTTCTGGAACTTCCTCTTTTATTGTTTTTAATAACGAACCGTAAACGACTTCTAATTGTCTTCTAACTGTCCAAGGAACTTGTCCTGTATTTAAAACTAACATACGGTACATCAAGTTGTTTAGATTCTCAACAATCCAAACTTCGACTCTTAGTTCATTATTTTCAATTTGTTCATTACTTTTTAAAGCTTCTATAATAGCAGTTGTTCGTTGCATACCATCAATGAGGGATATGTTTTCATTGGAAGCTTGTGATAAAGTATCCTGTAATATTTTTGTGTCATGGGAGACATTGTCTAATTTTATAAAATCTTCGTGAGACAATAATAGTCCTAGCACTACTGGGGGAAGAACTGTGCCTTTAACTATATCATCTACCATCCTTTTTCTTATTTTTATAGCAGAGCTAGTACGTAAAGCATCTCTTTGTCCTTCTATACCGCCTTTCATTCTATAAATATCATTAATGTATGAAATGTATTCTTTGATAGTTGTAACTCCCATACAAGAGAGGCAATTAGACCTTTTATCTTTTACTATTGTTAATTCTTTTAGTACCATATATATCGCAAGTTTTATTATTAAAAAAACGTCGGTAACTTAACTGTGCTTACAAATATAGTGATTTCTTTAGAATTAACCAAAGAGAGAACTTGCTAATTACTATATATCAAGCAAAAGACAAATAAAGCCAAACGAGGACTAATGAAGCCACCCGTCCCCAAATCCTTAAATATACTCTATTTCATCCTTACTTTTACTTCCGAAATTTTTATTTACTCACTAAAATTCAAAACATTATGGATGTAAACACAGCCAGCCAATCCACCACTGACGAGCAGATGATGGATATTCTTCTTGTACTGGATAAGGAGAAAAAGACAATCAGCGCAGTAAAAGGTGTGGATGAAAACGGGGAACTTCAAACCGTACCGCCGGAGAATAACAGCGAACTTTTGAAATTCGACCGTCACGGTGATTTCTTTTCCAACTTCTTTTCTAACATGATGAACCAGTTGAAGAACCCGACCCGCTTCAACTTCTTTAAAATCCCAAAGTTGGAACTTCCCAAAATCGAGCCGATAATCAGAGACAACTTCAATAACCCGACACCTGAAAATGAAGCGAGCATAGAACGTTACCGGGTGACACCTGAAACCGTGAAGCAGGAAGCCCAAACCCAACAGCAACCAGCGAAAGAAGCGGGAGCAACGGCGCAAGCACCGCAGCAACCCGACAAAAGCAAGTATGTGATTAACCCGGATAAGGTGGACTGGGAAGCCTTGAAGAATTTCGGTCTATCCAAAGAACAGCTTGAAAAGGCAAAGGCTTTAGAACCCATGTTAAGGGGGTACAAGTCGCCCGGAGCGTTCACCATTGCCGGAAACTACAATTCAGCCATTATGAAACTGGACGCACGTTTATCTTTCCGGCATGACAAGGACGGGAATGTAGTTTTGGCGATACACGGCATCCGACAAAAGCCGGAACTTGAACGCCCGTTCTTCGGACATGAATTTTCCAAAGAGGATAAAGCCAATCTTCTTGAAACAGGCAACATGGGACGGATAGTAAACCTGAAAAACTATATCACGGGAGAAATGATACCCTCTTTCGTCAGCGTGGATAAGGTAACAAACGAACTGGTTTCCATGCGTGCAAGCAGCGTACAAATACCCGATGAAATAAAGGGTGTCAAACTGAACAAGGAACAGCAGCAAGCCTTACGGGAAGGAAAAGGGGTATTCCTTGAAAATATGATTTCCAACCGTAAAAATCCCTTTTCCGCAACCGTTCAGGTCAATGCCGACAAGAAAAGTCTGGAATTTATCTATCCCAATGCCAAACAGTCACAGGAGCAAGGGCAGAAACAGACGCAGCAGAACAGCCTTGTCACCAGTGACGGTGTAACCATTCCCAAAAGCATTTCAGGAATAGAGCTATCCCGCCAGCAACAGCAGGATTTAGTCAATGACAAAACCATCTTTGTTGCCGGGCTGAAAGACAAGCGGGGGGTCGAATACGATGCTTATATTCAGGTGAACCATGATAAGAAGAAATTAGGCTTTTACAGTGACAATCCCAGCTTTGACCGTTCCGCCGTGAAAGAGATTACCCCCGCCAGCAAGAACCGCACACAGGTAGCGGTCAATTCGGAAGGCAAGACCAACGAAGCCACCAAGCAGGGCAAAGAGCCGTTGAAACAGGGTCAGGACAAGCCCACCGCCAAGCAGAAAGAGAAGCAGGAGAAAGCGCAGGACAAGAGCCTGAAAGCTGACAAGCCCAAGAAGTCCAGAGGAATGAAAATGTAATATCCACCATTAAAAAGTAAAGAATTATGATTGCATTGATAGCAGAGAAGCCCAGCGTGGCAAAGGACATCGCCCGCATCATCGGGGCGACCGGGCGTAATGACGGTTATCTTTCCGGTAACGGGTATATGGTGACATGGGCGTTCGGCCACTTAATCCAGCTTGCCATGCCGGAAGCCTACGGCGTGGCGAACTTCCGCAGGGAGAGCCTGCCCATACTGCCGCCCGATTTTCAATTAATCCCCCGTCAGGTGAAAGCGGAGAAAGGTTACAAGGCAGACCCCGGCGTGCTGAAACAGTTGAAAGTGATAAAGGAAGTGTTCGACCAGTGCGACCGGATTATTGTCGCCACCGATGCCGGGCGTGAGGGTGAGTTAATCTTCCGCTATATCTTCCATTACCTGAACTGCCGGAAACCATTTGTGCGCCTGTGGATAAGCAGCCTTACCGACAAGGCAATCCGTGAGGGGCTGGATAACTTGCAGCCGGGAGAGCGTTACGATAACCTCTATTTCTCTGCCAAGTCCCGCAGCGAAGCGGACTGGCTGATAGGGATAAACGCCACCCAAGCGTTGAGCGTTGCCGCCAGGCAGGGGGTGTTCTCGCTGGGCAGGGTGCAGACACCCACGCTCGTGATGATATGCAGCCGCTATTTGGAGAACAAGAATTTCGTACCCGCCAAGTTTTGGCAACTCAAAGCGGCGACTGCCAGCGGGGGAATAAATTTTACCGCCCAATCGACCGCCAAGTGGGAACAGCAGCCCGAAGCCATAGCCGCCCTGCAACGGGTAAAGGATGCCGGGCAACTTGTGGTTAAATCCGTTGAGAGGAAAGAAGCCTGCCAAGAACCGCCGCTTTTGTACGACCTTACCACGCTGCAAAAGGAAGCGAACACGAAGCTGAACTTCTCGGCTGACAAGACGCTTTCCATAGCGCAAAGCCTGTATGAAAAGAAAGTGATGTCCTACCCAAGAACCGGAAGCCGCTATATTCCGGAGGACGTTTTCGATGAAATGCCGGAACGTGTCGCCCTGCTGGGGCAATACTCCCGCTTTGCCGGGTATGCCGCCGGGCTGGACGGCACACCCCTGAACCGCCGCAGCGTGAATGACGGCAAAGTGACCGACCACCACGCCTTAATCATTACCGAGAACCTGCCCGGCGAACTTTCCAAAGACGAGCGGGCGGTTTACGAGCTGGTAGCCGGGCGTATGCTGGAAGCCTTTTCGGGCAAGTGCGTGAAAGACGTTACCACCGCCTTGCTGTCAGGGGGAGATACCGACTTCACGGTGAAAGGGTCTGTGATGAAAGAAGCCGGGTGGCGTGCCGTGTTCGGCGAGCAGGAAACGGGCGGGGATGAAGAAGCCGCCAGCCTGCCGCCACTCCAAGAGGGAGAATGTTTGCCACTCTCCGGCGTGGATCTGCTCGAAAAGCAGACCAAGCCGAAACCGCTGCACACGGAAAGCAGCCTGTTGGCGGCAATGGAGAACGCAGGCAGGGAACTGGAAGATGCCGAACTGAAAGCCAGCCTGAAAGATGCCGGGATAGGCACGCCCGCCACCCGTGCGGCGATTATCGAAACGCTGTTCGCCCGCCAGTACATCGTGCGTGAGAAGAAGAACCTTGTGCCTACCGACAAGGGGCTTGCCGTTTATGGGATTGTCAAGGACAAGAAGATTGCCGATGTCGAAATGACGGGCATGTGGGAAACCGCCCTTGCCAAGATAGAAGCGGGCAGCATGGATGCCGACACGTTCCGGAAGGGCATCGAGGTGTACGCAACGCAAATCACCGCAGAACTGCTATCGGTGCAGCTATCTGTCGCTACTGGTGAAACCTGCCCCTGCCCGAAATGCGGCAGCGGGCGCATCCTGTTCTACCCGAAAGTGGCGAAGTGTTCCAACGTGGACTGCACGCTTACCATATTCCGCAACAAGTGCGACAAACAGCTTTCCGACAAGCAGATTGTCGAGCTGGTGACGAAACACAAGACCGGGCTAATCAAGGGCTTCAAGGGCAAGAACGGCAAGGCTTTCGATGCTTCGCTGGTACTGGACGAGCAGTTCAATGTCGGTTTTTCATTCCCCGAAAAGAAAGCGAAACCGAAGAAATAGCCTATCTTTGCCGCTGAAATTTCATTGTGATAGGTTTTACAGCTTATAATAATTGAAATTTTAGTGGTTGCGCCCGGAGGGAAACCGGGCGCATTTTTTATATGTTCCCGCCAAACAGGTAGGTCGAACAGACCACCCCGTTATCCAGCACCCTGCTTTCCGAGAGCTTCCACAGCGAGCCGGATGTTTCCCCGACAAAACCGATGCCTTTGCCCGCCATGACCGGGACGGTGTAGATTGTCAGGCTGTCCAGCAGTCCGGCTTTAATCAATGAAGTAAGCAGCTTGCCGCCACCCACCACCAGCATGTCGGTTTCCTGTTTCAGTTCATAAACCCTTTGCAGCGGTTCTTCGGTCAGGAACTCCACCCCGCAGTCCGGTGTAACGTTGGTGTCGTAGTGTGACACCACAAAAGACCGTTTGCTTTTGTGCGGCCACCCGCCCCAGTGTTCAAAGATGTAGTTGTAGGTGTTCGCCCCCATAAGCAGGCAGCTTGCGGCGGCGTGTTCCCTTGCCGCCAGTTCCTTGACCTCACGGGGCATCCAGTCCAGTTCATAGTCCGGCGTGGCGGTATGCCCGTCCAGCGATACGGCGATGTGCGCTTTGATTTGTTCCATATTATCAGGTATTAAAGTGATATAAATCCCTACTGTCTTGGCACGTTAGCCGCAACCCCAAAAAAGAAAGCGTGGCATGACGCTGTTTCGATGCGAGGTACTGGCATACCCAAATGTGGAAACAGTGCAGCCACGCTATGACAAACGCATAGCATATCCTGCGCTGAATATCCCCACATTTTGAAAAGTGCCAGTTTTCGCATCGGGACGTTCGGCGAACGTATATGTTATATATAAAGGCAATATTCCGGCAACCGCCGTCCAACTGCCGTTACTTTTCCGTGTAACTTCTGCAAAGTTAAGCAAATACCCTGAAAAATCACGTGCAAACAGAAAAAATCCTGCCGTGTTATCACAACAGGGCAGGACACAAGCACCTAAAAATACACAAGTTCAGCCCATACGCCTACGGGCAGCTTGCGTTCCTTTGAAGATGATATGAACCGATGACAAAACAGCTTTGGTTCGCCGTGTCTTTGGTGATGATGTCCCTTTCCCGCATGAAGCGGATATAGCTCTTTGCGGTGCGCTCCTTGATGTCCAATACCTGCTGCAACTGCTCGCAAAGGTCTATGTAGGTGATGCGTGTCTGCCGCCCGAAGATGTCACGTGCGACATTCACCAGTTCCCTTTCCTTGCGCTTCTCCTTTTCCTCACGGGGCTTCTCGCCCTTGTACACGTGCATCCCCGCTTCCTTGTCCCATGCAAAGAGCATCAAAGGAACGTCCAACGGGCTTCCGTCCCTTACTTTCAAGGCTTTCACGACCGACTGGGCGGGTTCTTCGTCTTTCTCTATCGAAAGGATTGTAGCCGCCTTACGCTGCAACTCACTACCCAAATGTCCCCGCAGTTTCAATCCGTTGGGGACGAAGTGCAGCACGCACAGAATACACGTGTTGTAGATACCCGCCAGCCGATAAAGTTCATCTATCACCGCCACGCTTTCCGCTTCATCGTTGGCACTCTTAACAAGGTCTGCGATGCCGTCAATGACGACCAACTGGATGCCGCCGTACTGGTAGTAGAACTTGTCCATGCTTTGTACAATGGCGTTCAGGCGTTCTTTGCGTGACATGCCGGTAAGACAAAACGCTTTCAGTTCATCGGGTTTGTCCGGCTGTTTGGCACGTGCCAGCAGGTTGCTTACATTCTTGAACAGTTGCACTTCCGACTGTTCGGTGTCGTAGAGCAAGACCGCCTTGTGTTTGCCGTTGGCGGTTATCTGTATGCCCAGCGTATCTACTTCCGCACCAGCCGGGCAGATGCAGCCCGCCACGATTGCGGCTATATAATTGCTCTTTCCCGTTCCCTCGCCCCCGGTGATGCCGAACAGGTTGCCTTGTGTCCCCAGCGGAACGTCACCCGCCGAAATAATCTCTTGCGCTTTGGCGGGCGGGTTGTTGAAATCTATTTCGCATGATTTAAGCATAATCAATGTGTCGCTATACAGGTTGTCTAAAAATTCGATAAACAGTTTCAGGAAATCTTCACGGGTGTTCCCGGCTTTGAAGTAGTCGGATATGTCCTTTTCCTCTTTCGTTCCCGGAAGCGGGAGCAGCAGGCGTTTCACTCCAAATTCTTCCAGTAGTTTTTCCTGTTTGCATGAACTTTCCCTGCCCGTCTTGTCCATGTCAAAGAGCAGGACGATGTGCTTGAACCGGAATGTCAGCCGATAAACCAGCGTGGGCGGTATTGTCACCGTTTCGCTGTTGAAGCAGATAGCGTGAAAACCGTGCGCCGCCAGCGAAAGCACGTCTTTCTCGCCGCCCGTGATGAATAGCGTGTCGCCTTTGGCTGGCAGTTGTTCCAGCCCGAAACAGTAGTTCTCACCGAAGCTGCCGCCGTAGAGGAAACGGGGCGTGGAGAACGGGCGGTACAGCTTGATGTGCTGTTTGCCCTTGTAGCCGTACATGGGTTCTGCCACCGATGAAGTGTAGGTGTACGGTTTGCCCTCTGCCGTTTCACTGTTGTATTCCCGGAGCGAACAGACCTTGTAACGTTCCAGCAGTTCGGGCGTGATGCCGTACTGTTGCCAGTACACCAGTTCGGCAAGCGGGAACTTCTGTTCCCGGAACTGGTAGGGCTTGACGGGCTTTTCGGGCGTTTCTTCGGGTTTGTCCGGCACTGCCCGGCAGACGGTTGCCGGGGGAACGGAAACCGGAATGCCGGAAGCCAGCCCCAAGCCCAAATCCCGGTCGATGATTTCCAGTATCTCCACGAAGTCAGCCGCCCGGTTGCAGTCCAGCCCCTTTAACTGCCCCACGAGGAAGAAACAGTCGCCGCTGTAACTGTCGTTGCCGAAGTCTTTCATCTTGTAGATACCGCCCCGGCGGTCGAAATAGATGTTGCAGGAAGCCTTGCTGTCCTCGTACAGCGGGTTAAGGAAGTTGCGACCTATGCGCCAATTGCCGGGCAGGTAGTGTTTGAACACCGCCAGCCCGTTACTTGTTCTTTCTAAGATTTCCTCTTTCCTTAGCATACAACTGGTGGTTGGTTATCAGGTTGTCGATGTTCTCCTTGTTGCTCCTTATCAGGCGTTCTTCCAGCATCCGGCGTATCTCGCTGACCTTGTAGAAGTAGCGTCCCCTGATGTTGGAATAGGCGATAGTTCCCGACACCCGCAGGCGTTGCAGGGTCTTTTCGCTTATTTTCAGGAACGTGCAGACCTCGTAGCTGTCCACCCACATGTCTTCCTCGCTTTGCCTTGCCGTTTCCATGTGGTTGAAGATGTAGTCGGCAATGGCGGTAATCTTGTTGTCCAGTTCCTTGTAGGCTTTGGACTCGAATGTTATTATTTCCATAACGGTAACTGATTGATTTGCCGCAAAGTTCGGGTGTCCTGAAAAATAAAACGCCACAGATGTACCCACCTGTGGCGAAATAAATTTTGTTAAAGCACGGTTGCCTAATCCTGCTCCCTCATGCGCATCAGCAACCTGTCTTTCAGGGTGGAGAGGAAGCCCGTTCGGTCTTTGGTCTTGGCTTTTAGTTCCATGTAGGTGTGGTAGAAGTCGCCGAGGTCGATGTCGAACACGTATTCAAAGTAGGCTACAATCTCCTTAATATCAACCGTCCCCTTGTTCAGACAGCCGCAGGCGTCCAGTGCGTAGATAAGTTCCACCAACGCCCTTTTCGTCCCCGTCCAGCGCAACACCTTTCCCATGAAGCCGTTCTTCACCCGCTTGCGTTGTTCCCGGCGTTCCAGCTCGTGCAGACGGTTGGTGAGGTATATTTCCAGCAGTTCGTTGGCTAAAATCTTGGCTACCTT
>OLWD01000958.1_pt1 | contig 11360 bp, 7 predicted proteins | sample 1673971 | NCBI WGS metagenome assembly OLWD01 (sample SAMEA103958136, study PRJEB25191) | human gut metagenome | reverse complement strand
ACCTCGGATTTCAGGGCAGCAGTCCGTCAGATGATTATGTCAATTACTGCTTCGGCTTCATTCAGGGTGCCGAGCGCGCCGCCGAAGATTTGATGCTCGAAGTTATGTCAGTAGAGATAAAAGTGAATTTCCTCAAGACCGACGAGAATGAGGATGATGTCGAAGCACGTGCAAAGTCGTGGTTTTCAACAGGTACGCAGGTCATATTCGCCTGCGGGACAAAGACATTTGCAACCGTCGCGAGCGTTGCGGAACGCAATGTCGGAAGCTGGGTTATCGGTGCCGATACGGACAAATCATATGTCTCCGATTCCGTCCTGACCAGCGCGGAAAAATCGGTTTCAACGAGTGTCTATAGAGCTCTCGCCGAAGTAAAAGACGGCAGTTTCAAAGGCGGACGCTCGGTAACTTACGGCATAGCCGACAACGGCGTGCGGCTCGATCTTCAGCGCTCGCTGTTCTCTCTGTTCACTCAGTCGGATTACGACGCCATAATTGAACGCGTCAAAGCCGATCCGAGCATGATATCGTCGCTCGTCACTGCCGACGATGCCAAGAACATAGTTCTCGGCGATGATCAGGAGTTGTCGTCTATATTCTCGCTCAACCATGTACTTATCTTCACAAACTGAGGTGTCTTTATGTATATGCCCGAACTTATCCGCAAAAAGCGTGACGGCGGCGAACTGACAGCCGAAGAGATATCTTATATAATCAACGGCTGCGTCTCGGGCGAAGTGCCGGATTATCAGCTTTCGGCGTTCGCCATGGCGGTGTTTTTTCGCGGAATGACAAATGCCGAGACGGTCGCGCTGACTCTTGCAATGCGTGATTCCGGAGACAAAGCCGATCTCAGCGGGATAAGCGGCGTCAAGGTCGATAAACATTCAACAGGCGGCGTGGGCGATAAAACCACGCTTATAGTCGCTCCGATAGTCGCGGCGTGCGGTGTGAAAGTGGCGAAAATGTCCGGCAGGGGACTCGGTCACACAGGCGGAACGGTTGATAAGCTTGAGTCTATACCCGGCTTTTGCACTTCGATATCTCCGCAGGAGATGCGCGAGACTGTTGAAATGTGCGGCCTGAGCGTCACGGGACAGAGCGGGAATATGTGTCCCGCCGATAAAAAGCTTTACGCCCTGCGTGACGTCACCGCAACCGTTGACAGCATACCGCTCATAGCCTCAAGCATCATGAGCAAGAAGCTCGCCGACGGCTCGGATTGTATCCTACTCGATGTCAAAACCGGGAGCGGGTCTTTTATGAAAACACTCGACGATTCCCGCCTGCTTGCGCGCACGATGGTAGATATCGGCAGGGGAGCTGGCGTCAGGACTGCCGCTCTGATAACAAATATGGATTCACCGCTCGGAAGTGCGGTCGGCAACTCGCTTGAGGTCATTGAGTCCGTTGAGATACTCAAGGGCAAAACATCGGGCGATCTCTGGACGGTCTGCCGCGAGCTTTCGTGCAGGATGCTGATGCTTGCCGGTATAGGCGATAGAGACGAGTGCGGCAGGCTCGTTGATGAAGCAGTCAAAAGCGGCGAAGCGCTCAAGCGTTTTGAAATGATGGTTAAATTGCAGGGCGGCGATGTCTCGTATATCGAAGATACTTCAAAATTCAGAAAGGCTTCTTTCAGCCGCGAGGTGTATGCACCGGCGGACGGATATATAACCCACATGGATTCCGAGAAGATAGGCTTGACCGCCGTTCTGCTCGGAGCGGGCAGAGAGAAAAAAGATGATGATATAAACCACGCGGCAGGTATTATAATAGCCGCAAAGGCGGGCGATTTTGTGAAGCGCGGCGAACTGCTCGCAACGCTTTTTGCGGACGATGAGAGCCGCCTCTACGGTGCCGAGTCCCGTTATCTTTCCGCTGTTTCAATCGGCGATAAAAAGCCTGCGGAGCAGCCGATGATACTCGACTATATCGACTGACATTTCGGTTGACATCTGCTTTTTATCATGCTATCATTTAAAAGCTATATCAAAGGAAGGGGAGCGCATCTTATGACAGAGCGTAAATAAATTATCATATATGCTGCGCCCCGTTTATTCTTTCATAACAGGTGATTTGCGGACGGCCGCCGGCTGTCCGCTTTTTGATTATTTTTTCGGAGTGATTATGAACAACTTCAAGAAAAAAATAAAAAGAAAATTGCGCCGTATGCTCGGCAGACCCGAACCGCCGAAACGAAAGGCTCCCGACCGACTGCCCGACGATATCGATGCGGCGGTCAGAAAAAACGGTCTTGAAACCGACGGCTTTATAAAAGTTGTTGAAAGCGATATGGATTTCGACGGCTGTTATCTCACTGCGTGGACAGCCCTTGATGACAAGGGGATATATTTTATCCTCGGCGATGAGAAAGTCACCAAAAAGCGCGGAAACAAGAAAATCAAGTCCGAGTATGAACTCAGAGAGATACGCTCTTATCCGTTCTCGGATTTCGATTCGCTCAAATGCGAGCAGTATGTCTCAACAGGACGCCTTATAGCCGAAAAGGACGGCGACGATATCGGTCTTATAAAATTCAGCCTCAATTTCCTCGGCGGCTATGACGAATTCTGCAAGGCGTTCAACAGCCTCAAGACTGGCGAGCCGATGCCGCAGAGCAGTGAAGAGCCGAACGGCGGAGTCTGCCCGAAGTGCAAAAGACCGTATCCTCCCGGGTGCAGTTCATGCCCGAAATGCGATAAAAACGGCTCGACCGTCAAACGTCTGTTTTCTTTTTTCGGCGGCTATAAGCTTCAGATGGCGCTTATCGTCACCGCCATACTTATAAGCACCGCCATGAACATGGCGATGCCGCAGATAAGCACAAAGACGCTCTTTGATGATGTGCTGAGCAAAGTCGGCTCAACACCCGCGCAGCAGCTGCTCGTTACGCTCGGATATCTTATCGGCGCAGTCGTCGGCATGAAGCTTCTTGGACTGCTTATGACCGTGTCGTTCCAGTTCCTTATGGGCAGTATAATGCCGCGAGTCATATATGATATAAAAGTCAAGATTTTCGCTGCCATGCAGCGACTGTCCGTCGGTTTTTATTCGTCCAAACAGACGGGCTCGCTCATGGAGCGCGTGACAAGGGATTCCAATAATATCTATTGGTTCTTTGTTGACGGACTGCCGTATGTCATAACGAATGTTATAACAGTTGTCGGCGTTTTGATAATAATGTTCGTCATGTCGTGGAAACTGGCGCTTCTCTGCTGTGCCGCAGCTCCGATATTTCTTGTGTTGCTCGTCTTCGGCGGCAGATTTTTCAGAACTTTGCACCACAGAAGCTGGGCGCGCAACGCGAGGCTCACTTCCATGGTCAGCGACAATATCAACGGCCAGCGTATAATAAAGGCTTTCTCAAAAGAAGATGAAGAACTCGGCCGCTTCGATACGGTCAGCAGCGATCTCTATGAAGCTGATTTGAAGCTCAACAATTCCGAAGCGACTCTCTTTCCGGTGCTCACCATATTGCTCTCCATGCTCGCCGTGGTTATGCTGACTTTCGGCGGACTCATGGTTGCAAACGGCGAGATGACCGTCGGTACGCTTCTCAATTTCACCATCTATCTTACCATGCTCGTCGGACCTTTGGATTTTCTCTCGTGGGTGTCCAACTGGTGGGCGCGCTGTGTCGACTCGGCTCAACGCGTGTTTGAGATAGTGGACGCAAAGCCCGAAATAGTCGAAAAAGAGCACCCGATAGAAATAGGTGCGGTGCGCGGAGATATAGAAATATCAAAGCTCGAGTTCGAGTATGAACCCGCACAGCCTGTTATAAAAAATCTCGACCTCAAAGTGAACGCTGGTCAGATGCTCGGAATAGTCGGCAAAACCGGAGCGGGCAAAACAACAATAGCGAATCTTATAGCGCGGCTCTATGACCCGAAAGCCGGGTGCGTCAAAATCGACGGAGTCGATGTGCGCGACCTGCCGCTCGATACTATCAGAAAGAATGTCGGTTTGGTCTCGCAGGATATCTATCTGTTCATCGGCACGATAGCCGATAATATTCGCTACGCAAAGCCGGATGCCACAATGGATGAGATAATCGCCGCGGCAAAGGGAAAAGTAATTACATTCTCAACCGTGCTCGACTGCGCCGACTATACGGCGAAAAATATCTCGCTTCTTTCGGACTGTGTCCATTTTGAGCTCGTCTCAAAAGGGCATATAGAACATATAGAATTCGCGTCCCCCGGACTTTTCAGCGTCTCGAACGCCATGGCGGCGGTTGCCTGCGCGATAAATCTCGGCATCGAGCCGAAAGATGCCGCGCAGTCGCTCGCAAAGTCGAAAAGTGTCTGCGGGCGGCTCGAACGCGTTGAGTGTTCAGCACCGTACAGCGTCATTATCGACTACGCCCACACGCCCGACGGGCTTGAACAGGTGTTGCGGGCTCTGCGTCCGTCCTGCCGCGGGAAGCTCATAGTCCTTTTCGGCTGCGGCGGAGACAGAGACAGAACCAAACGCCCGCTGATGGGCGCCGCCGCGTGCAAATATGCGGATAAAATTATTGTTACGAGCGACAACCCGCGCTCGGAAGATCCGATAAAAATAATCGGCGATATATTAAAAGGCACGGACAAAAAACGCCGCGATCTTTTCGTTGAACCGGACAGACGCAAGGCGATAGCGCTCGCGCTTAAAACAGCCGAACCCGGCGACACAGTCCTGATCGCGGGCAAGGGACACGAAAAATATCAGCTTATCGGCGGCGAAAAATTGCCGCTTGACGAACGGGAGACCGTAAGAGAAATTCTCGGACTTCCGCACGATACAGGGAGGAAAAAACAATGAACACTATCGCAGCATTGATAATGGGCGCGGCGGCCGCGGCGCTCGTCACCGCGTTGCTCGGGCTTGCCATAATTCCGTGGCTGAGAAAGCTCCATTTCGGGCAGACTATTCTTGACATCGGCCCGAAGTGGCACGAGAAAAAACAGGGCACGCCGACCATGGGCGGACTCATGTTTATCTTCGGCACGATAGCCGCGGTTGCGGTGACTGTTATTACCGACAAGCTCCTCGGCGGCGATATCGTTGCCAGCAGCGCAACCGGCGCGCCGACAACGGAACTTTATACGAAGTTTTACAGCGGCATTATCTTTGCTCTTTGCGTGTCGCTCATCGGCTTTGCCGATGACTATATAAAGGTCGTCAAAAAGCGCAACCTCGGTCTGACCGAGAAGCAGAAGACAATACTTCAGGCGCTTGTTATAATCGCTTATCTCGTCTCGCTCTATATGAGCATGGGTAACAAGCCATATATGTTCATTCCGTTCGCCGGCAATGTTCAGATGGGCATATTCTTCTGGATTTTCGGCTTTGTCGTTATCTATGCCGCGATAAACGCGGTCAACTTCACCGACGGCATCGACGGACTCTGCTCGAGCGTTACGATAACATTCGGCCTCTCGATGTGCATTATCGCTTATATGCATAAATTTTTCGGCGTTTCGCTCATGGCGAGCGTACTTATCGGCGGATGCATCGGATTCCTCATCTGGAATCACAACCCCGCAAAGGTGTTCATGGGCGACACAGGCTCGATGTTCCTCGGCGGCATGGTCGTTGCTATCGCGTATGCGCTCAACTGCCCGCTTATTCTGCTCCTGACGGGTATAATATATGTTATAGAGGGCGCGTCCGACGTGCTCCAGATCGGCTATTTCAAGATAACTCACGGCAAGCGCATCTTCAAGATGGCTCCCATTCATCATCATTTCGAGATGAGCGGCTGGAGCGAGAAGAAGATAGTCGCAGTGTTTTCGATAGTCAACGCCATCGGCGGAGCCGCGGCGATTGCGCTGATGTATTTCGGCGGCTACGCACTTTAAAAAATAAACGCAGACGAAAGGGGGATCGGGATGACGCAGTCAAAAGGAAAAACGAAGAATACAAATCGCGAAAAAATGAAAAGAGAGAGCGAGGAAATGTCGCCTGCAAAAAAGCTTTTTCGCCAGTATTACCCGTTCTATAAATATGCCCCGAACGGTATAAAAAGGCTCGACAAGCGCGAAGTGCTGGCTTTCGGGAAGATAGACACGAAGTTCTTCCTGCTCGTCGTCATCCTGCTCATCATCGGACTGATAGCCCTGTTCTCGGCGAGCTATATCAACGCCATAAACAGGCATAAGGGCAATGCGTATTATTATATCGAGCGTCAGCTGATCTTTGCCGTAACGGGCGTTGTGCTGATGTTTTTGGTGTCGAGAATAAATTATAGGGTGCTCAAAGATTTATCGTTTTTTGCGATAACCGTCGCGTTCTTCTTTCTTGTTCTCGTGCTTATTTTCCACGGCGACGGCGATTTCAAACGCTGGCTCGTCATCGGCGGCAAGAACCTGTTCCAGCCGTCCGAATTTGCAAAGGTCGCGCTGATAATGTACTGCGCGTGGAGCATGGACAGACGCAAAAAAGCCATATGCTCCGACTGGAAGATGATGTTCCTCTATATGATAGTCGTCGGCGTTATGTGCGGACTTATCGCTCTCGAAAAACACGTCTCCGCGACTATACTCGTTGGTCTGCTCGGCATAGCGATGACATATCTCGGCGGCATTGACCGCAAGTGGTATCCGCTCGTCATAGCCTGTATCGTCGGCGGCGCAGTGCTCATGGTCGTTTTCAGAAATAAGATGCCCGCCTATGCGGCGGAGCGAATAATCGCATGGCTCGACAAGAGCTATGACCCCGGCGACGCCCGCTGGCAGACGAACAACTCCCTCTATGCTATCGGCTCGGGCGGACTGTTCGGCGTCGGACTCGGCAATTCGCGCCAGAAGCACATGTATGTTTCCGAGCCGCAGAACGACTTCATCTTCTCGATATTCTGCGAAGAGATGGGTCTTGTCGGCGCGCTGGTTGTTATCGTGCTGTTCGTGCTTCTTGTCAAGCGCGCTTTCGATATCGCCATGCGTACCAAAGACACATTCGCGTCCCTGCTCGTTATGGGCATCGCGGTTCAGGTCGGGCTTCAGGCGGCGCTCAATATCGCGGTCGTCACCGATCTCATTCCCAATACCGGAATCAGCCTTCCGTTCTTCAGCTACGGCGGCACATCACTGTGGATATTGCTCATAGAGATGGGCGTTGTGCTGAGCGTATCGCGAAGCGCAAAAATAGAGAAAATATAAAAACAACGGAGGAGTCAATATGCTCAAAGCAAAAAGAATTCTTATCGCCGCAGGCGGCACAGGCGGCCATATCAACCCGGCTCTTTCTGTTGCCGGATATATCCGTTCGCAGGATCCGACTGCCGAGATACTCTTCGTCGGCACTGCCGATAAAATGGAGGCGAAGCTTGTCCCCCAGGCGGGTTACCCGATAAAGATGATAGATATCAGCGGTTTCCGCCGCGACCTGAGCCCGGCGGGTATCGTTCATAACATAAAGACGGTTTCAAAGATGTTCAAATCGTCCTCGCAGGCGAAAAAGATAATCGAGGATTTTAAGCCCGAACTTGCAATAGGCTTCGGCGGCTATGTCAGCGGGCCCGTTATCAGAATGGCGGCGAAGCTCGGCGTGCCGACCGCTATTCACGAGCAGAACGCCTATCCCGGCGTGACAAACAAGACGCTCGCAAAGCAGGTCGACGCTGTTATGCTCACGAGCATGGCGGCGGAAAAATACCTCGAGCCGAAGAATCCCTGTGTGCTGACGGGACTCCCAGTGCGCGCCGAGTTCTTCACCGCAGATAAAGAACACAGCCGCCTCGAACTGGGCGTTGATAGCCGCCCGCTCATTCTCTCTTCCGGCGGAAGCCTCGGCGCGGAGCCGATAAACAAGGCTATGGTCGAGCTGATAGCGGCGCGCGCTCCCAAGGGTGACTGCTGCTTCATCCACGCCACCGGACACAGCGGCACATGGGTCGCGGACGAGCTCAAAAAGCGCGGAGTCGACCCGGACAAATTCGAGAATGTTACAATAAGAGAATACATAGACGATATGTCCCGCTGCATGGCGGCGTGCGACCTGTTCATCAACCGCGCCGGCGCATCGACTCTCTCGGAGATAGAGGCTCTCGGCAAGCCGTCGATACTCATTCCCTCGCCGTATGTTGCGGAGAATCATCAGTATCACAACGCAATGACGCTTAAAAACAGAAATGCGGCAGAGGTTATCGAACAAAAGGATTTGAGCGGAGATACTCTCTCGGCAGCGGTTGAAAAAATGCTGTCATCGCCCGAAATTACAAAGCAGATGGGTAAAAATGCTGCTGCAAACGCTATAACCGATGCAAATGCAAGAATTTATGATTGCATTAAAAGTTTGTAATTGAAAGTAATTTAACAAAAATCTCATATTCGGCATAATATAAACTGAAATTAAGTTTATTATGCAGTGAAACTTTTATTATCAAAACGCTGCAAACCGAAAGGATGCCTAATATGAGCAAACTTATTATTAAAGGCGGCAATCGTCTGAGCGGTGAAACAATTGTGCACGGCGCAAAAAACAGCGCGCTGCCTATACTTGCCGCAGCGCTTCTTGTAAACGGAATCAGCGTTATACATAATTGCCCCGACCTTTCAGATGTGCGTGCCTCGATAAAAATACTTCAAAATCTCGGCTGCAGATGCTACCGCGACGGCAGCACGGTTATTGTTGACGCACGCACTGTTAATTGTTGCGAGATTCCGGAAACACTTATGCGTGAAATGCGATCTTCAATTGTTTTTCTCGGTGCTGTTGCCGCTCGTTGTAAGCAGGCAAAGCTTTGCAGTCCGGGTGGCTGTGAGATAGGGCCGAGACCGATCGATTTGCATATTTCTTCTTTAAAAGAGCTGGGGCTTGCAATAAGTGAAGAGCACGGCTGCATAAACTGCTGCTGCAAAGCGTCGGGACTTGTCGGAAACAAGGTGTTTTTATCCATTCCGAGTGTCGGCGCAACAGAGAATATTATGATAGCCGCAGCGACGGCAAAGGGCACAACGCATATAGTAAATGCAGCTCGGGAGCCCGAAATAATGGATCTTGCCGATTTTCTAAACAAGGCAGGGGCTAAAATAAGCGGTGCCGGCAGCAGCGATATTATAATTGACGGTGTTGAGTGCTTGAGCTCTGCCGAGCACACTGTAATACCCGACAGAATATTAACGGCAACTTACCTTTCTGCGGTTGCGCTTACAGGCGGCGATGCGGTTATCAAGGGTGTTTGCAAAGAGCATTTGGAAGCGGTTTGCTCGGAATACCGAAAGCTTGGCTGTAAACTGCGCTTTTGCTCAAATGAGCTGCGCGTTACCGCACCGCAAAAGCTGAACCGAATAAAGACGGTAAGAACACAATATTATCCCGGATTTCCAACAGACGCAGGCCCTGTTCTTATGGCTGCGTCAGCTGTTGCAACCGGAACGAGCGTTTTTGTTGAAACAATCTTTGAAAACCGCTTTAAATTTGCAGATGAGCTTAACCGTATGGGAGCGGACGTTAAGGTTGAAGGGCGCATGGCATTCGTCGAAGGTGTTGATAATCTTAGTGCTGCCAATGTTAAATGTACCGACCTTCGCGGAGGTGCGGCTCTAATGGTTGCGGCAACTGCGGCTTTGGGCACAAGCGAACTAAATGAGATATATCACATAGATCGAGGATATGAAACACCGGAAAAATACTTTAAAATGCTCGGAGCGGATATAGAGCGAAGAGAGTAAATAAAATCGGACAAAGCAGCAATCTGTTTTGCGCAGGCAATGAAAGCAGATGTGTTGTGCAACAGGATAAATATAATAATCAGCTTTTAAAAAGTATGGTGATTTAATTGAAAAATGCCGAAGTGAAAAACGCAGGCTTTGAAAAACAGAAAAAACGCACGGCACAACGAAAGGTGAGAAAAAGCTTTCTTGCGGTTGTACTTGTGTTTATTATCAGTGTGCTGCTTATACTTTGTATGACAGTCCTTTTTCCCGTTAAAAAAATCGAGGTAAGTTACAGCGGCGAAAGATACACAAAGAAAGAAATAATATCGAGCAGCGGCATAACAGTCGGTGAAAATATCTTTATGCTGTCGGGCGGCGATACTGCCGACAAGGTGACAAAGTCGCTGCCTTATATCGGCGAACTTGAGGTTAAAAAGGAATTTCCGGATACCGTAAAGCTTATTGCAAAGGAAACGAGCCGTCGCTACTGCTTGCCGTATGGTAAACATTATGTTATTTTGGATGATAATTTCAAGGTTCTGGAGAAAACAAAGGAATATGTTAAGGCCGCAACCTGTGTAAACGGTATATCCATAAGCCGTGCTGAGCTTGGCGAGACAGTTGTTTTTAAAAGCGATGAGCAAAGAATGCAGCTTAAAAAAATATGTAAAGGTCTTAAAAAGCATAGCATAAGCGTGCAGTATGTCGATTTTAAAACGCCGTCGGACATCAAAATTTACGCAGACAAAAAGTTCACGGTACTTCTCGGCACCGCTTCCGATATGGACGATAAGCTTAACTTCCTTTATAAGATGATTCCGCAGATAAAAAAGAAGGACAAAAAGGACAAAGGCACAATCAATCTTGGGTATTTCGGCAGCAAAAAAGAGGGGTACTTCACAAGCGGTGAGTTTAAGTTAACCTATTTCGATGAAGAAAAATAGAATAGTATTGTTTGGATATAAAAGGTTATGGCGTGTCACACGTAATAATTGCGAATAAATAAATAAAATGATGTAAAATGCATAAATTGCCCTTGAAATTTGTAAAAAGATATGTTATTATCTTATTGTGTAATTTATGTAATATGAAGTTCATATGCTGAAAGGATGATAAAAATGCCGTTTGATATTGCAAACGAAACAGAAGATATCGTACAGATTAAAGTAATTGGTGTCGGCGGCGGCGGCGGAAATGCCGTTAACCGTATGGTTTCAGCCGGCGTTAAGGGTGTTGAATACATAGCAATTAATACCGATAAGGCAGCTCTTCTTATCTCTAAAGCCACAAGCAAGCTGCAAATCGGCGAAAAGAAAACAAAGGGCTTCGGCGCAGGTGCTAATCCTTCAAAGGGTCAGGAATCGGCTGAGGAATCGCGCGAGGAGATTGCTTCTTCGCTCCGCGGCACAGATATGGTGTTTATTACCGCAGGTATGGGCGGCGGAACAGGCACAGGGGCTGCCCCCGTTGTTGCGCAAATTGCAAAGGAAATGGGCATCCTGACAGTAGGTATCGTTACAAAGCCTTTTGCATTCGAGGGTGCTAAAAGAATGAAGCAGGCAGAGCAGGGTATTGAGGCTCTGCGTCAGCATGTTGACAGCCTTATCGTTATTCCTAACGAGCGCTTAAAGTGCGTATCAGAACAGAAGATTACATTGGCGAATGCTTTTGAGGTTGCCGACGACGTTCTGCGTCAGGGTGTTCAGAGCGTTTCCG
>OLWD01000955.1_pt1 | contig 11379 bp, 9 predicted proteins | sample 1673971 | NCBI WGS metagenome assembly OLWD01 (sample SAMEA103958136, study PRJEB25191) | human gut metagenome | reverse complement strand
ATGCCCAGCGCAAAGATGATGTTCTGCCAAACAATCGACATGGTCTTGCGCGCCACGCGGATCGCGCGGGAGATGTTGGACGGCTTGTCATCCATGAGCACGACGTCCGCCGCCTCAATTGCGGCGTCCGAGCCCATAGCGCCCATGGCGATGCCAACGTCTGCGCGGGTAAGCACGGGTGCGTCGTTGATACCGTCGCCTACAAAGGCGAGCTTGCCCTTGCCCGATTCTGCTGCAAGCAGCGCCTCGACACGCTCGACCTTATCACCCGGTAACAGCTGCGCGTGGAACTCGTCGAGACCGAGTTGCTTGGCTACAGACGCCGCAACCTCCTCACGGTCGCCCGTGAGCATGACGGTGCGCTTGACGCCGGCGGCGTGCAGGTCGCGCAAGGTCTGTAAAACTTCTTCATCGCTCTCACCGAGTCCGACCATCAGGCCGCTCTTGGCGACGGCGCCCTTTTCGCTTAAATAGCGCAGCACGTCGAGGCTCGTACGGTAACGGGCCCGCGAACGTACCAGGGGGGTCAGCCGTTCGGTGGTTTCGATGTTGTGCCCGATGATATCGGGCCCGGAGGCGATCACCGTGTCCAGCAGGTCGGGTTTCGCATCCAGATCGGGAATAAGGAGCTCAATTGTGACATCGGGATTTTCCGCCCGGATCGCGCGGACGCATTCGGCCCAGTGGGCCGCGCCGCCGTCGGGCAGGTCATCGCGTGTAACGGAGGTTACCACCACATGCCGCAATCCCATCAAACGGACGCTTTCGGCGAGTTTGGCGGGTTCTGAAGGATCGGGCGGCAGAGGCCGGCCCGAAAGGGTGGCGCAGAATCGACAGTTGCGCGTACAGATTTCACCCAGTATCATGAAGGTCGCCGTCCTGCGGCTCCAGCATTCGGCTTTGTTCGGGCATAGACCGCTGCTGCAGATCGTATGCAGGGAGTGGTCCCTGACGATGCGTTGCACGTCCGCGTATTCTGCGGTGCGGTGAAGCCGGATTTTCAGCCATTCCGGTTTTTTCAGGACGTTTACCTTCTCTTCATGCAATTTCGGCATTTTAAGTTCATTATTTTCCCAATTGATGCAAAAATACAAAAAATATCAATCGCTTCTCCTTTCTCTTGCGAAAAAGATGAAAAAAGCCTTTGCAGGCGCAGGGACGGCAGTGCGGTTCGGTGCGAAGGAAGTGCCGGGGCCGGATGTCGGAGCGGGAGGGAGGAGTATGCGGAGAGCGCATCCGGAACGGCTCCGGATGCGCTCTCCGCAATATCTTCTGTCTGTGGGAAGGTTATCTCTGCCCCAGGTGCAGCTGCCATTGCCAGGCCGTGCGGAGCGTTTCTTCGAGCGGCCGCTCGGCACGCCAGCCCAGGAGGGTGTTCGCCAGCGTGGGATCGGCCCAGATCGCCGTGATGTCTCCGGCGCGGCGCGGCGCGAAGCGGTAGTTGAGTTTCAGTCCGTTGGCCCGTTCGAATCCGCGGACCAGCTCCAGCACCGAAACACCCCGTCCGGTGCCGACGTTGAAGACCTCGTAAGGGGTGGCGCCGCGCTCTTCGATCAGGCGGTGCAGGGCAGCTACGTGGGCGCGGGCCAGATCGACGATGTCGATGTAGTCGCGGATGCAGGTGCCGTCGGGCGTCGGATAGTCGTTGCCGAAGATGCTCAGGCATTCGCGGATCCCGGCGGCGGTCTGCGTCACATAGGGGACCAGGTTCTGGGGGACGCCGCGCGGAAGCTCGCCGATCAGGGCCGAGGGATGCGAGCCGATCGGGTTGAAGTAGCGCAGGGCGATACCCCGCAGACCGGGATGGGCGGCGACGGCGTCGCGCAGGATGTCTTCGGAGATCTGTTTGGTGTTGCCGTAGGGCGACGTGGCGGGCTTGCGGGGCGTCTGTTCGGTGACGGGCTGGGCGTCGGGTTCGCCATATACGGTGCAGGAGGAGGAAAAGAGGATGTTGGGCCGTCCGAAATCGCGCATCAGCTCCACGACGTTCAGGAACGAAAGCAGGTTGTTGCGGTAGTATTTGAGCGGTTCGGCGACCGACTCCCCGACCGCTTTCGACGCGGCGAAGTGGATGACCGAACGGAATTCGTGGCGTTCGAACAGCCGCCGCATCGCCTGCAGGTCGCAGCAGTCGATCTGCTCGAAGGGCACTTCGGCGCCCGTGATGCGGCGGACGCCCTCCACGGCCTGAAGGTCGGAGTTCGAGAGGTTGTCGGCAATCACCACATCGAATCCGGCCTGGACCAGTTCGACGGCCGTGTGCGATCCGATGTATCCGGCGCCGCCCGTTACCAGTACTGTTTCTTTCATAAGGCTATGTCGTTTGAATTTCTGAATTTTTAGCATTGTTCTTCCTGCCTCCCCTGTTGTCGGATGGTTTCCCGCTGTCGGCTACTGCCGTTTCGCGGCATTCGGGTCGTTTGTTCCGGCTTCTCGCTCCTTTCCGGTGGTAGAGGCCTTGAGTTGCGATTCCGAAAAATTGGGACGGTACGATTTCATAATCGAGCCTGTCTTTCGTCTGCGGGGCCTTTTACAGTTCCTGCATGGCCAGGCAGTCGGAACGGTCGTCGGGTGAATCCCCGTTTATTTGGCGGCGTACACCACCTTTTTGGTTTCGAAGAACGCTTCGTCGAAGAATGCGGGGATCGGGTACTCCGTCCACTTCATACCGGTACGGCTCAACTCGTCCGCGAGGTCGCCGCCTTTGAGGTAGAGGATGCCGTTGGGCAGGGCACCCTTTTGCCCCCGGTCGATCTTGTCCCAGACCCAGCCGACGAAGGTCGGCATCTCCGTCACGGCGCGGGAAACCACATAGTCGTACCGTTCGGGAAGCGTTTCGGCCCGGGCGCAGAGGGGGGTGAGGTTGGCGAGGCCGAGTCCCTCCGCAACGCCCTGTACGACCTTGATTTTCTTGCCGATCGAGTCCACGGCCGTGAAATGCGCCTCGGGGAAGAGGATCGCCAGCGGAACGGACGGGAAGCCGCCGCCGCACCCCACGTCGAGCACCCGCGCTCCCGGGGCGAAGGGGCAGACCTTGGCGATGGCGAGCGAGTGCAGCACGTGCCGCAGGTAAAGTTGGTCGAAATCCTTGCGCGAGATCACGTTGATCTTGGCGTTCCAGTCGGCGTACAGTGCGTACAGCGCTTCGAATTGCTCGCGCTGCGGGCGGGTCAGGTCGGGGAAGTATTTGTCGATCAGGGCAATCATAAGGTTTGTGGGCGTTGAAATTTTTTTTTAGGGCAGGTCGGAGTGGTTCGTTCTGCGGCGTTCGCCGGTCGGAAACGTCAGGATTTTTCATCTGCGGCGATCAGGCGGCACATCTGCTCCCGGGCGCGGTGGATCTGGGTCTTGACGGTGCCCAGCGGGAGTTCGAGCTTCATGGCGATCTCTTCGTAGGAGTACTCTTCGAAGAAACGCATGACGATCAGTTGTCGGTAGCGTGGCGGCATGGCCTGGAGGTAGCGTTCGATCTGCGTGCGCTGCTGTTTGCGGATGATGTTCTCTTCGGGCGTGGGGTTGTTGGAGGGCGGTGCCGTGAATTTGTCGTCGATGGGCAGGTCCTCCTGGCGCCGCCGGATGAAATCGACGAAGGTGTTCCGGGCGATGGTGTAAACCCACTGTCCGAAGGTGTAGGCCGGGTTGTAGCGGTGGATGTTGATATAGACTTTGATGAAGGTTTCCTGCAGCAGGTCGTCGGCGTCCAGGGGGTTGTTGGTGCGCTGTATGAAGAGCCGGTGTATAGCCTCCTTGTAACGCTCGAAAAGGTATTCGAAGGCGATGTTGTCGCCCTGCAATACCAACTCCACGAGCGCCCGGTCGTCGGCTATGATATAGTCGGCTATCTCCATACCCGCTCGTCTTTGCGCAGCAGCAACAGCCCCAGTAGCAGGGCGAAAAACGGACTCAGCAGGTCGTACAGGAAGTAACGTCCGCAGATTTTCTCTTCACCCAGGCGGCGGCTGATGCGCCTCGCCTCGACGAGTACGATCGCAAAACGCGCGAGCAGCAGTACCCCTGCGGCGATCTTGAATTCCCAGGGCATCACCGCCAGGGCGACGATCGCTGCCAGCCAGAAGAGGATGCGGCTGCCCAGTTCCCACTGGATGAAGTTCTTGACCCACAAGGGATAAAAAGGAATGGCTCCCCCGAAGAAACGCTGGGTGCCGATCCACCACCTGAGTCCTCCCCAGCTCTTTTCACGCAGGGTGGCGCGGGGAGAGAGGACCACGCTGACATTGCCGGGTGCGATGATCCGCGACATGAACAGGTCGTCTTCGCCGATATTCATATTGAGGTGGCTGAAGCCGTTGGCGCCGAAATAGAGCCGCTTGGTGAATCCGTAGTTCTGACGCATGCCCCGGTAGGGTCTGCCGCAGACGGCGCTCGAGATCCAGTCCACCGAGTGCATCATCCGCCAGGTGCGGATCAGGTAGTTCGCAAACCCTTTCCCGCGCTCCATGCCGCAGTAGCCGAGCACGATTTCGCCGCGTCGGAAGCCGTTCGCCATGAGCGAGAGCCAGCGGTCCGAGGTGGGGTACACGTCCGGTGTGGTGAAGAGAAGGTGCTCGTAATGGGCCGATTTAATCCCGACGTTGAGCGCCATTTTGGGCGAGATCGGGAAGCGGGGATTCAGTTCGATCTTGGTGGCCGTGATCTGTGGGAACGACTGTTTGATGCGGACCAGGTCGTCGTAGAAGTCGGTGTCCCGGCCTACATAGACGATCACCACTTCGAAGTCGGGGTACTCCTGGGCGACGATGAGCGGCAGGATCTCCTCCACGAAGGCGTAATCTTCCGAGAAGAGGGGAATCACCACCGATACCGGAGGGGTTTCGGAGAGGATCTCCGGACGCCGGGTGTCCTTGTATTTGGGTATGCGCCCGTAAACGAACAGGTAGTAATATAACTGGATCCCGAACATGACCAGAAGGACGCCCGCGAGGGCCGTGCCTTCCCAGCCGTAATGAGTGATGATGCGATTGAAAAATTCCATGGCGTATGCGTTATGGCGCGTCCGGGACGGTGAAGGTCGGACGCGGAGCCGAATTCGTTCGAATCGTGCCGAAATGCGGCCGGTCGATACGGAAAACGGATTCCACGCAAAGATAAGGATTTTATCCGAATCGGTGTCCTGCCGCCGGAAAATTCGCGGCGGTGGCCCGAAGCGAACCACGCCGTCCCCGAGGTGCGGGAGAGGACGGTTTGCAGAGGCGGAAGCATGCCTTTGCGGGTCGGGTCGGATGAGGTTACGCCGTTACCGAAACGGCTGTTTCCCGTACGGCGGCTTCGGCTTGCGGTGTCGGCTGCAACTCTTCGGGTCCGCGATGCCGGTTGCGGTAGGTCGCGGGTGTCATGCCGTATTGTTTGCGGAAGAGTTTGATGAAGTGCGAGGTGTTGGGAAAGGCGCATGCGGTGCCGATTTCGGCGATCGCCTTGTCGGTCGAGATCAGAAGCAACCGGGCATGGATCAGGCGTTGCCGGATGAGCCATTGGTGGGGCGAGGTCCCGTAGATGCGGAAAAATTCCTTTTTGAACGAAGTCAGGGAGCGGTTGCAGCGTTTTGCGATCTCCTCGACCGAAATATCGGAAAAGATGTTGGAATAGACGATTTGCTGGAGGTTGTCCCGGGCCGCATCGACGTTGCCCAGCAGCTTGCTTTTGATGCAACAATCCCCGTGCGAAACGATCAGGTAGAGCAGTTCGGTCATTTTGAGGTTTTCGGCGGTCGGGTCGTCCAGGAGCGATCCTTCCGTGAGGCAATCGTCGATGTGGCTGAAAAAACGCCGGATCGAACTCCAGCCCGGCATCGTGGCGTGGTTCAGGGTACGGCAGTCGTCGCACTGGTGGTTGTTGGTGATATTCAGCTTGTAGGCGATGTTGAGGTGCAGCAGGATGCGTTGCAGCTCTTCCGAGGTATAGCGAACGAGGATCTGTTCGTAGGGATGTCCCTGCGCGGGGATGTTTTTGGTATAGTGGCAACCCATACCGAGGAAGAAAAGATCTCCCTGGGAGAACTTGTAGCATTTATCGTCGTAATAGACGTATTTTTCTCCGTTGAGGATATATCCGATCACGCAGCGGGTGAACTTATGGGTTTCGATGCCGTTGTTGGAGGCCGATACATACTTTTCGATCGACGGATTAACGGTTTGGGTGTCGTAGGATTCGTTCATAATCGGAAGATTTTATGGCTCGATGAAGGCCGGTGTCCATAGCCTTTTATCGAAGATTATGAATCAAATATACAATCTAAGGTTGTATATTTCAAATTAAAATAGGAAAAAATTAGATCGAAAATGTTAAAATATATACTATTTCAACATTTTACGCGTTTTTTATTGCAATATATTTACAATGCAAGTGATGTACAAAATGAGATACAGCAGAGTTCCGACGGTACGTTGGATGCGGATGAAGGTCAGGGGCATGAGCAGTGCTGCGGGTACGGCTGCGACGGCCAGCAGTCCCGGCGTGACGCTCGGTACCGCTATCAGGCAGCCCGTCACCGTAAAGAGCAGGATGGTGTAGGTCAGCATGCCCCGGGCTTTGATGCTTACCGTGCGGAAACTGATGAGTCCGAAGAAGATGGCGCAGAGTACGATGAAAAGGACGATTCCGAGAAGTGCGGGGACGAGCGGAGGCGTATTGGCGAAAATCCGGTATCCGCTGTCGCTGACGAAGGAGTGCCATAATCCGGCGGGGGTATCCAGGGGATTGGCTCCCTGCCCCCAGGCGATGTAGCAGACAGCCAGAAAAGGGAGTACGACGCTGCACAGCGATACGAAGACTTCGCGCAAGGTCCGTCGGAATGCTGCGGCCAGGACCAACAGCGGCAGGGGAAGCAGCGGGGCATAGAGCAGTGGCAGCAGCCCCAGGAAAAACGAAGCCCGGAACACGGCTCCGATCGCGTAGCCGTTGCGGAAGCAGGCGAAGAAGTTCTGGGTCGATAACAGCAGGACGAACGCTGCGACGGATTCCGTCAGATACTCCTGCCCCAGGAGGATTCCGCAGGCGACCAGTCCGTACAGGGGGATGGTCAGCGTACTGCTGACGGGGTAGAGTCCGTAGCGGACCGCCAGCCTCCCGCAGAGAATGCCCGTCAGTAGGAGCAGGCCGCCGCAAAGGATGCGGGAGCAGCGGGGGAATCGTTCCTGGAACAAGCCGATCAGGTCACCCAGCGGGGTGGAAATCATCGTTTCCGGAGCCGGTGAAATAGTTGTCCCGGTCGTCATGGCGGCTGCGATGACGACCAGTATGGACGCGATGGCCAGCAGTAAGGGTTGGCGGATAATGTCCGGTTTCATGGTTCGACGATGGTTTTGTCCGAATGCGGGCTGCGGTTTCTGTTCCCGGCAAGGTGCCGAAAATTCAGCATTGCGTTCGCTTGTCGGAAACGGCCGCTACAAAGGCAATTATATCTTTCGATGCACACTCTTATCCGACGATTGCAGCGCCGAATCCGAGGGGCGCTTATTCGTGGTCCGAAGCCGCGCCTGTAAGGCTGCCCTCCCCTAAATTTCCTCCTCGGAGGGAACTCGGGGCGCAACACTCCCCCAAAGGTACATTGGAGTATATAATCCCGGCTACAAAATTAGGAAAAAAGCGGACGAAACCGTAATTATTTTGGAACCATATACGATTTTATTCCGGATCTGTTTCTGGTCCCGGGACTTTGCCTCGAACGGCCGTTGTCTGCCGCCTTGGGCGGTAGTTACGGTTCCGTACTGAAGCCTGCCTCCTGCCTTTCGGAGGAATTTCGGGGAGGCTCCGGCAAATCCGGGGCGATCGAAACGTCGGTGTAAAATTGGATATGATTGCCGATATTTTTAATTTTGCAAAAATGCGTGCGGTATTTCGGGGAGGTCCGAAGCGTTTCGGCGCATACCCCGGGTTCCCTTGTTTTTGCGGAGATCGGCGCTGGCTTGTCCGTTTTCGAAGGGGGCATCGAAATCGTGCGATAATAACTTTGTTTCGGATGTTGGAGAACTGCTACCAGAAAGAGCTGCCCGAAGCCGGGTGCGACGAGGCGGGGCGCGGGTGCCTCGCAGGGCCTGTTTTTGCCGCTGCGGTGATGCTGCCTCCGGACTTCAGCCATCCGTTGCTGAACGATTCGAAGCAGATGACCGCGCGTCAGCGCGATTTGTTGCGTGCGATCGTCGAGCGCGAGGCCCTTGCCTGGGTCGTGAAGGCCGTTTCTGCCGAGCGGATCGATCAGATCAACATCCTGAACGCTTCGTTCGAAGGAATGTCGCTGGCGGTCGCGGAATTGCCGATCCGTCCGGGATTTCTGGCGATCGACGGCAACCGGTTCCGCACGACGCTCGACATTCCGTATCGCTGCATCGTCAAGGGAGACGGCAAATATGCGGATATTGCCGCCGCGTCGGTGCTGGCCAAGACCCACCGCGACGAATATATGGAGCGCCTCGCCGGGGATTTTCCCGAATACGGTTGGGAGCGCAACAAAGGTTATCCGACCCGCGAACATCGCCTGGCGATCCGCCGTTACGGGCTTACGCCCCACCACCGGCTGACGTTCAATGCCGGGATCGACCAGTTGGAGCTGTTCTGACGCCGCTTGTGAGGAATTCTGCCATACCTCCCCTCCGGGGCTGAAATAAAGGCAATCATATCTTTCGATGTACATTCTTATCCGACGATTGCAGCGCCGAATCCGGGGGCGCTTGTTCGCGGACCTGCGCCGCATCTGTAATTCGGCTCCTCCTTTAGGAAGGAACTCGGGGCGCTGCGCTCCTAAAGAGGTCTGATGAAGCAGTAAACGCAAAAATAAAAAACGCCCGACGATCGGGCGTTTTTCTATCGGATGCAGGCCGTCGCCAGCGGACGGCCGTCGTTATTTTACCGGTATTTGTTGCTGATCAGCGTCATGAACTCCTGGCGCGTAGGCGGGTGCGAGAGGAATACTCCGGTGAATGCCGAGGTAGTCGTGGCCGAACCCTGCTTTTCGACGCCCCGCATCTGCATACACATATGGCTGGCTTCGATCACGACGGCGACGCCCATCGGGTTGAGGGCTTCCTGGATGCAGTCGCGGATCTGCACCGTCAGGCGTTCCTGCACCTGCAGGCGGCGGGCGAAGCTCTCCACCACGCGGGCGATTTTCGAAAGGCCCGTGATGTATCCGTTGGGGATGTACGCCACGTGCGCTTTGCCGTAGAAGGGCAGCATGTGGTGCTCGCAGAGCGAGTATAATTCGATGTCCTTCACCAGTACCATCTGCCGGTACTCCTCCTTGAAGGTCGCCGAGCGGATGATCGCCAACGGATCGTCCTCGTAACCCTGCGTGAGGAACGACATGGCCTTGGCCACCCGTTCGGGGGTTTTGAGCAGACCCTCGCGTGCCGGGTCTTCGCCCAGCAGTTCGAGAATCGCCTTATAGTGTTCGCGGAGTTTTGCGATCTTCTCGGGCGAGAAGTTCTCCTCCTTTTGGTATCGTTTCATTTCCATAAGCGGGGCAAAGGTAGCTTATTTCCCCCGGTTATGCAAAAATTCCGCTAATTTACGCACGGCGCGGCCCCGGTGCGAGAGAGCGTTTTTCTCTGCCGGGTCCATTTCTGCGTAGGTCTTGGCACTCCATTCGGGAATGAAGAGCGGGTCGTAGCCGAAGCCTTCGGAGCCCGAAGCGCACTGGGCGATGTGCCCCTCGACGATCCCTTCGAAGAGGTGCTCCTCGCCGTCGAGGATCAGCGAGATGACCGTGCGGAAGCGGGCCCGGCGGTTGCCGACGCCCTCCAGGTTGCGGAGCAGGAGTTCGTTGTTGGCGGCGAAGTCGTGCCCGTCGGTGGCGTAGCGGGCCGAGTGCACACCCGGTGCACCGCCTAATGCTTCGACTTCGAGTCCCGTGTCGTCGGCGAAGCAGTCGCAGCCCGTGCGGTCATGAACGTAGCGGGCTTTCTGCGAAGCGTTTCCCGCGATGGTGTCCTGTTGTTCGGGAATCTCCTCGGTGATGCCGACCGAACGGGGTGTGACGAGTTCGAAATCCGGGCCGAGAACGGCTTGCACTTCACTCAATTTGTGGGCGTTATTGGTTGCAAAGATGATTTTCATAGACGTATCGTATTGTTCGGTTTCGTCGAATTTCCGGATCATTTCGGATTGCTTGCGTGTGCTGTGTGTTTTTGCGGAACCCGGGTGATGGCTTTCCGTCGAATCGCAACGGATTCCTTTGTGCTACGTGCGGGGAGTTTCGAGCAGCTCCAGCCGGTGATCCGCCTCGATCTTGTCGATGATCGTCTTGACGAGCGTATCCATTTCGGAACCTTCGGAGTAGTCGGCCGGGCAGACGTGGCTTACGCGATTGTCGCGGATCAGGCCGTTCAGTTCGCGCCGGGCGTTTCGGATCTCGGGGTTATAGACGGCGATCGAATGTCCGCCGGAGTTCTTCACCAGCCGCATGCAGGGGATGTCGGTCGTACCGTCGCCCACGTAGATCATGCGCCGGAAGGGTACCGGGCGCTTGTCCTCCTCGATGTACTGGTTCACGAGCTTGCTGTCGAAGACCGATTCGACGCCCTTGTTGATCTTGAAGATGAACTGGGTCTTGTTGGTGTAATTGACCGCTACGGCGGGCCAATAGGCGACTCCGTCGATGTCGTACAGGAACGAGCAGGCGTAGATCCGCCGGAATTCATGGGCGATTTCCGTCCCTTCGATGATCTCCTTCAGACCCGAGGAGTTGATGTAGTGCAGTATCCGGATGCCCCGCGCTGCGCCATAGGCGTTGATGCGTGCGAACCACTCCCGGACTCCTTTGTAGAGGGTCACGCGGCGGCCCGACTCCTGGAACGCTTCGCGTCGCAGGGACAGGCCTTTCGACCGCGCCTCCTGGATCATGCGGGCCATGTAGGTCAGCACCATGTCGGCGTCCTGCTCCTCGGCCAGTTGGTTGGCGTCGTGCCAGAACTCCTTGTTGCTCTTGCCGACGGCGGGGATGAAGTCGTATTCCTGCATGTTTCCGGGGGCGAGCGTGCCGTCGAAATCGTAGATCAGGGCGATGGTCAGCGGTTCTTTCATAATTGCGATTGCGGTTGAATGTGTCGTTGTCGGTTCCGGTTCGGCGGAGAGGGTGAATCCGCCCCGTCTTCGTCGCCGGGCACCGTCGGGCTGTTTTTTCGTTTTTTCCGACGCTCCGGGCAGCCGTTTCGCTTCCGTTTGTCGGAAACACGGGATTTTCCGGTCGTTTTCCGTGTTCGGCGTGGCTTCGAAATCCGGGAACCCGCCTGCCGGTGAAAATGTCGGTTGAAAATCCAAAGTTAAGAAAAAATCCCTATTTTTGTTTTCGTAAGGAATTAAATCGTACCGAATACCTTAGATTTGCGCAGTAAACAGGAGATGAGATAGAGTTGGTAATTTTGTAGA
>OLWD01000953.1_pt1 | contig 11388 bp, 9 predicted proteins | sample 1673971 | NCBI WGS metagenome assembly OLWD01 (sample SAMEA103958136, study PRJEB25191) | human gut metagenome | reverse complement strand
CGGTGCTTAAGCCGCAAGGCGGGAATTGTGCGGTGTTGCCTTTATATCGGAACAAAGCGGCATAGCGTCCGCTTTTCCATCACAGCGTCTGCCCGCTGACCAGCCCGTTCCACAGGCGGTAATAAATGCCTTTCTTTGCCAGCAATTCCTCGTGGCGGCCCTCTTCCTCAATGCCGGATTTGCCCAGCACCAGAATGCGGTCAGCGTTTTTGATGGTGGTCAGGCGGTGGGCAATCGTCAGCGTGGTGCGGCCCTTGGCCAGCTTATCCAGGCTTTGCCCAACCAGAATCTCACTCTCGTTGTCCAGCGCGCTTGTGGCTTCGTCCAGCAGCAGGATGGGCGGGTTCTTCAAAAATACCCGCGCAATGCTGATGCGCTGTTTCTGCCCGCCGGAAAGCTTGACCCCGCGTTCGCCTACATAGGTATCATACCCGTCTTTCAGCTCCCGCACAAAGCCATCAGCACCGGCCAGCCTGGCGGCGGCAATGATCTCCTCCCGCGTGGCACCCGGCTTGCCGTAAGCGATGTTTTCGGCCACCGTGCCGCTGAACAGGTAAACATCCTGCTGCACCACGCCAACGGCATTGCGCAGGCTGCTCAGGGTAACATGGCGGATGTCCTGCCCGTCAATCAAAATCTCGCCGCCGGTCACATCATAAAAGCGAGGGATCAGGTTGCACAGGGTGGTTTTGCCGCCGCCGGAAGGCCCAACCAGCGCCAGATTCTCGCCGGGGCGGATGTTCAGGTTTACATGACGCAGCACCTTGTTGTGGTCGTCCGGGTACTCAAAGCTGACATCGTCAAAGCGGATGGCACCGGGGCCGGGCTGCAGGGGTTTTGCATCTGGAGCATCGTGGATGGGCACGGGGGTGTCCATGATCTCGGCAAAGCGCTCGATGCCGGTCATGCCGCGCTGGAACTGCTCGGCAAACTCCACGATGCGCCGGATGGTGGCGATGAGGGTGGTGACGTAGAGCATATAGGCCACAAGGTCGCCGGCGGTGATCTTGCCGTACACCAGCGACAGCCCGCCCGCCAGAATGACCACCAGATACATCAACCCGTCAAACAGGCGGGTGGAGGTGTTGAAGGCGCCCATGGCGTAGTAGCCAAGGGTCTTGATCTGCTCAAAGGCGCGGTTGCCCCTGGCAAACTTTTCCCGCTCCTCGTCCTCGGCGGCAAAGGCCTTGACCACGCCCTGTCCCAGCAGACTGTCCTCGATGGTGGAGTTCAGCTCGCCGATCTGGACGCGCTGCTGGCGAAACCGCGCCCGCAGACGGCCGTTCAGGTACACCGACACCACGCCCATCAGCGGCACACAGGCAAACACTGCCAAGGTCAGCGGGATGCTGGCGCGGCACAAAATGACAAAGGACGCCACAATCTTGATGCCCGCGATGAAAAACTCCTCCGGGCAGTGGTGGGCGAACTCGGTCACATCAAACAAATCGTTGGTGATGCGCCCCATGATGGTGCCCACCTTGGTGTTGTTGTAGTAGGTGTGATCCAGCTGCAGCAGATGGTCAAAGGCATCCCGGCGCATGTCCGTTTCGATATGCACGCCCATGATATGGCCGATGCTGGACATATAGTAGCTGGCTGCGCCGTCGATGATGCGCAGCACAAAGTAGAGTGCCGCCAGCTTCAGCACGATGCCCGCCGTCAGGGTGATGCCCACCCCCATGGCAGAGTTGGTGATGATGCTCATGATCTTGGGCAGCACGATATCGCACAGGGTCGTCAATGCTGCACAGAACAGGTCAAGGCACAGCACCATCTTATAGTTTGCCAGATACGGCAGAAAACGCCGGATCAGCGCACCGCTGCTTGCGTGGTGCGCCCCGGGGTCGTTGGTTTTGGTTTTCGGCATGGTTCCTCCGTTTTTATCGTTACTTTTTGCTGTAATCCCGCGCGCCGTAGATGGCGGTGCCGATGCGCACAAGGGTAGCGCCCTCGCGGATAGCGTTCTCAAAATCGCCGCTCATGCCCATGGAAAGGGTCTGCATCTCCACGTTGTGGTAGCCGCGCTCCCCTGCCCGGACGAACAGCTGATACACCTGCGCCAGATACCGGCGGTTCTGGGCATCGTCGTCGTTCACGGGCGGGATGGCCATCAGACCCTTGACCCGGATATGCTCCTGTGCGGCGGCGGTATCCAGCAGCGGCCAGAGCAGTTCCGGCGCAGCGCCGGTCTTGCTCTCTTCCCCGCCGATGTTCACTTCCAGCAAAATGTCCTGCACGATACCGGCCTTGGCGGCTTCCTTCTCGATGGCAAGCAGCAGATGCTCACTGTCTACGCTTTGGATCAGGCTTGCCCGCCCCAGCACCTTTTTGATCTTATTGGTCTGCAAATGGCCGATAAAATGGCTGGGCTTGCCGCAGTAGGCACCGGCATCGTAGTTTGCACACAGCTCCTGCACATGGTTTTCGCCAAACACATCAATGGGCAAAGCCGCACTGGCGGCAATGGTCTGCGCCGTGCGGGTCTTGCAGGCGGCGCACAGCTGCACCGCTGCCGGGTCGCGCCCAGCTTCCCGGGCGGCTGCGGCCATCTTTTCCCGGATCTCGGCCACGGCCTGCCGCATTTCTTCCAACGTTTTTTCTGCCATGTCGCTCAATCCTCCTCGGTATAGCGGGCGCGCTCGCCGCCGATCAGTTTCGGGCGGGTGTAGGCACACAGAATGTTTGCTTCGCCGATCTTATTAAGGCTCAGCCGCACCGGCACTGCCACCCGCTTCAGATGCATCCCGATCAGGGTGCCGCCGATATCCATGCCCGCGTTGGCGCGGATCTCCTCCACCGCCACCGGGTCTTTGAAGTTTTTCCAGCAGGTAGTGGCCCAGCTGCCGCCCGCATGGGGACGGGGCACGACGCACACTTCCTCCCAGCCGTACTTTTCTGCGGCTTCCCGCTCAAGGATAAGGGCGCGGTTCAGGTGCTCGCAGCACTGCGCTGCCAGCCAGATGCCTTTTTCCGCCAGCACCGGCGCAGCGCCCGTGTACAGCGCCCGGGCGGCTTCTATGCTGGAATCCTTGCCGATGTGACCGCCCACCATCTCACTGGAAGAGCAGCCCACCACGAGCACATCTCCCTTTTTCAGCTTTGCCGCAGCCACCAGCTCGGTCATAGCCTGCCGTGCCTCGGTCTCGATCTGTTTTGCAAATGCTTCGGTCATACAAAAAACACCTCACTTATCGGTTTGCAGCCAGCAGGCTGTCTGCCCCTGCCGCACCGAAATATACTTTACTTTCCACCGGACACACCGCCGCGCAGCTGTCCTGTGCAAGGCCGGTAAAGGTCTGCTCCCAAGCCCCGGTGGCAAGGCTCACCGCCTCGGCGCAGGGGGCGTCTGCCGTGCGCCGGAACAGCCGCTCCTGCGTATTCTGCCCCGCCCGCAGGGCAATGCCCCGCAGCAGGGTGCTGTCTGCGTTCTTTTCCAGCCAGCTGCTGCGCGCCCAGCGGTAGCTGATGTACAGCGTGCCGTCCGTGTCCGCAGCCAGCGCTCCGGGATAGCCCGGCAGACCGGCAAAGGCAGCGGTGCAGCCCCGCCCCCCGGCGGTCAGCTCCCGGGCAGCGGCGTCCACCGCCCAAATGCAGCGGCTGCCGAGGTCGGAGACATACAGGGTGCTGCCGTCCGGGCTGAGCGCCAGACCCGCAGCACCTGCCACCCCGCCCAGCACTTTTTCCACCGTGCGGGCGGCGGGATCGTACACATACACGCAGCCGGTGGCGGTGTGCGCCAGCAGCTCGGTGCGCAGGGCGCTTTCCAGCCCGTTCTCCGCGCCTGCCGCCGCTGCCACAGCAAAGTACACCTTACCCGCCGGGCTTACCTCCACGGCAGACACCGCCCCCAGCGGCGCACCGTCCAGCTGGGTGACCACCTGCTCCACCGCTGCGCCCCAGCTGTCGTGCTTTGCGCGGCACAAGATACCTCCGGCGGTGGTCAGCTGGGTCAGCCACACATCCCCGGCGGCATCAAAGGCAAAGTCGGTCAGCTCCCCTTCCACGCTCAGGATGGCGGCAGCGTGCCCGCCATCGGTGCGCACAAGGTCGCTGGTGCGCTTTTTCAGGGCAGCACCGTTCCATGCGGCGGCATACAACAGGCCGTCCTTGGCGCGGATGCAGTCCACGCCCTGATACTCCCCCAGCTCCAGCCGGGTCTTGCGGTCGGTGGAAACGGCCGTCTGCATCGCGCCCGTCTCCTGCCGGAGGTCGGGGGCTTTATAGGCCTGCGGCGGGGTGTCGATGGGGCGGAAGCCCAGCGCATACACCAGCACCAGCAAAATGCCCACCCCGAACACGGTACTGGCGGTGCGGAACCGCTTGAGCATGGCGTCCCGTTCTGCGGCCATCTGTGCGGCATACTCTGCCCGGCGGCGCGCCGCCATGGCGTTGGCGCGGTTGGCGCGGCGCATCCACCGGTCCACGAACAAAGCCACCCGCGGCCCTACCGTGAGGGACGCAATGGCCAGTATGAGCAAAAATTCGATCAGTCCGATTCGCATAAGCGCTTTTCCTTATCTCCGAAAAACCTTGCGGACAGCGCACTGTCCTTTATCGCTAAAGTATAGCATTCCTGCGCAAAAAGGGCAAGCGGGACAAAAAAGAACTGCCGCACAGCATCGTGCAGCAGTTCCTCTAAGAACAACGATTTCAGATGGCCTCCGCGTTGCTCTGGCCATGCGCAGCGGAATGATTTTTTTAAATTTGAGTGTTCATCGCGGCCTACGGGCCGCGATGAACACATCTTTACGAGAAGGGGATTCTCATCTTATCTCGATTGGCCGGGTGGTCTGCTCCCCGCTGCGGGTCACAAGGGAACCGGCGGGCACTTTGCCCCGGATAACGCAGCCCGCGCCGATGACGCAGTTGTCCCCGATGTCCGTGCCCTTGAGCAGCACCACGTCCGAGGCGATCCAGCAGTTGCGCCCGACGGTGATGCAGCCCGCCGTGCATTCCCGGCTGACCCCTTCCTCCCGGTTGAAGCGGTGGTTGTTATCAAAGATCTTCACCCCGGGGCCGAAAAGGGTGTTTTCGCCGATGGTTATCTTTCCAAGGCAGCTGATGACCGCGCCGTCGTTGAAGTAGACCCCGCTACCGATGTTCAGCTGGCTGGAATATCCGGTGGTGATGGACATCCGCCCGTCGCTCTCCACCCGGTCGCCCAGCATCACCCGGGAGCCGCTGTTCAGCCGCAGCCGGAGTTCCCTGTCCAGCAGGATGCTGCTGCCAAATTGCAGTCCCCGGCAGCCGAACCATTTTTTCCATTGCAGGCGGCAGCGGTTATGCAGGCTGCGCCGTTTTTCCCGCAGCCAGCGAGGCGAACACTGCCGCAGCCACATACACCAGCGCCCGACTTTGGTGCACTTGAAGCGCTTGCGCCAGCGGTTTGCCTTATCGCCGCTTTGCCAGCTGCCCTGATAGTAGTGGATGCCGAAGGTGCGCGGGGTCCGGTGCATCCGCTCGGTCACATAATCAAAGGGGGAAAAGCAGTCGGTGGGCAGCACCAGAAAGCCGTCCAGTTCCTGCTGCTCGTCTTTCTGCTGCAAACCGGCCTTGGTAAACAGCGGGGTATCCCGCTGGGTGCAGGTGCGCAGATCCGGCTCGCCGGTCTCCTGAATAAAAGCGGCATTGCGGTAGGCCGCCAGCATTTTGCCGATCATCTCGCAGCCCGGCTCTGCGCCCACGCCGGAGCCGGTATTCACCAGCAGCGTGCGGCCGTAGGGCGAGGGCGCACTGTGCTCCATGCCGATAAAGCCCTTGTGCTCCAGCAGTTCGTCCAGCGGGCGCACCAGCTCCACGTCCGTGTCCAGATAGATGCCGCCGTACTCATACAGCACTGCCAGCCGCACATAGTCCGACACAAAGGCATATTTCTTTGCTTCGTAGGCCTGCTGCGCGTAGCGGTTTTGGCTGATCTCAAAGTTCTGCTCGTTCCATTCGATGATCTTGTAATCCGGGCAGTATTTTTTCCAGCTTTCGATACATTTCCGGCTCTCCGGGCTGATGGGCCCGCCGCCGAACCAGCAGTAGTGGATGATCTTGGGGATGCTCATGCCTGTTTCTCCTGTTTTGTCGCAAGTGCTCTGCTCTCTACGACCTTATTTTACAAAAGGCCCTGTTTTCTTGTCAAGTTTCCCCGGCGCATTTTGCCGCGTATTCCCGCAAAAAGATTGCCGCCCCGCCGCCCGGTGTGGTATACTGGGGTGCAGACGGTTTTGTTTTTCCAAACCATTCACTTAAAATTCACAGCTTTTTCCAATTCTTGCTTTAGAATAGAGTTGTATATTGATATATGATAGGAGGAGTCCTGTTTTATGGCAAAGATCCTGATCGTTGATGATGAGCCCCGCATCCGGGAGCTGATCCACGAGCATCTGCAATATTCCGGTTACATCTGCGAGGAAGCCGGGGACGGCTCTGCGGCGCTGGCACAGCTGTCCGGCGGCGGGTTTGATCTGGTGATCTTAGACCTGATGATGCCCTTTATGGACGGCATGACCTGCCTGCGGGAGATGCGCGCCCGCCACATCAACACCCCGGTCATCATCCTGACCGCCCGGGGCGAGGAATACGATAAGCTTGCCGGGCTGGAAAGCGGCGCGGACGACTATGTGGTAAAGCCCTTCTCCCCCCGGGAGCTTGTGGCGCGGGTGCGCGCAGTGCTGAACCGCACCATGCCCCGCCCCACCGAGGCCGCCGATACCATGACCTTTGGCGAATTGACCATCGACACTGCCAGCCATACCGTGCGGGTGTCCGGCGAGGAAGTCGCCCTGACCCCCAAGGAGTTTGACCTGCTGGTATTTCTGGCCTCCAACAAGGGCATTGCCCTGAGCCGGGAAAAGATCCTGCAGAAGGTGTGGAACTACGACTACTTCGGCGAGGACCGCACCGTGGACACCCATGTGAAGATGCTGCGCGGCCATCTGGGCAAATGCCGCAGCTACATTGCTACGGTATGGGGCATCGGCTATAAGTTCGACCCCGATGCCGCCCGTTGACTGAAGGAGCGTGCGGAGCATGCGGCAAACCACCAAAGCACGGCATACCCTTGGCATCCGCGGGCAGCTGATGTGGTTTTTATGCTTCATCTGCCTGTTTCTGCTGGGGTTGTTCTGGCTGCTGTCCACCCAGCTGCTGGAGCCCTTGTACACCAAACACATCGAGACCCAGCTTACCAATCAGGCCGACAGCATCGTGGAGCGGCTGGACGATGCCATTGCCGAGGGCAAGGTGCTGTCCAGCTGGTCTTTTGGGCAGCTTGCGGTCAACAGTGATTTTTTTGATAAGCTCACGCTGGAACTGTACACCAAAGGTTCTTTGAACAGTTTCTGCGTGGATATCTCGGACACCACCCTGCACACCATTTATAAGATCGAGAACCAGTCCTTCTGCAACCTGCACGGCACCTATCTTTCAGACTCTGCCAACAACGATAAGATCATTGCCACTGCCCTTGCCATGCGCCGCAAGTGCCGCAGTGTGGGCAGCTTTGTGCAGACGCTCAACCCGCCCCGGCTCTCCGGCTCGGCGCAGCTATTGGTAGGGCGCATTACCGCCGACGGCAGCTATACCGTGCTGGTGACCACCAGCCTTGTGCACGTTACCGAGGCCGGCAAGGTGCTCAGCACCCTGCTGCCGCTGGCGGCGGCGCTGATCTTCGGCTTTGCCATGTCGGCGGCGTGGCTGTTCAGCGAGTGGTTCACAAAGCCGCTGCGCCAGCTTTCCAGCGCCGCACGGCAGATGGCGCTGGGCAATTACGCCGTGCAGGTGGACAACCGCCGCAACGACGAGCTGGGCGACCTTGCCCGGGACTTTAACCACATGGCCGAGGAGGTGCAGCACGCGGTACAGATGCAGCGCGATCTGCTGGCCAACGTCTCCCACGACCTGCGCACTCCGTTGACCCTCATCAAGGGCTACGCCGAGACGGTGCGCGATCTGACCGGCGACGATAAAGCCCACCGGGACGAGCAGATGAACATCATCGTGGACGAGGCCGACCGCCTGACCGCGCTGGTCTCCAGCGTGATGGAGCTGAGCAAAGTGACCAGCGGCACCTACAAGTGCGAACGGGTGCACTTTGACATGGGGCAGCTGTGCGACGAGGTGAGCGAGCGCTACGACGCCATCTGCGCCCAGAACGGCTGGCAGCTGCAGCTGGAACTGCCGGAGGAGGAACTGCCGGTCTACGCTGACCCGGACATGATGCAGCGGGCGCTGCACAATTTGCTGGGCAACGCCATGCACCACATCGGCCAGGACGGCATTTTTATCCTGCGCGCCTTCCGCTGCTCTGAGGGCGTGCGGGTAGAGGTGGAGGATCACGGCCCGGGCATTGCCGCCGCCGACCTGCCCTATATCTTTGACCGGTACTACCGCTCCCGCTCGGACGCGGGCAAGCAGGGCACCGGTCTGGGGCTTTCCATCACCAAAGCCATCTTCCAGCAGCACAGCTTCCGCTTTGGCGTACAAAGCACCGTAGGCAAGGGCACCACCTTCTGGTTCGTCATGAGCGATTTGCCCTATGTGGACGACTTTGAGGGCAAGTGAACGCCCCCTGTAACACAGAAAAAGCACCGGCAGTTTTCCAGATCTTCCAATCGGGAAACTGCCGGTGCTTTTATTATGTTCCGCTCTCTGCCGTGTGGTAAATGCCAAAGGTGTTGTCCGGGGCGGGCATCTCCACCCGGGAGGCGCGGTCGTTCACCGCCCACATCATAGCGCCCATGGCGCCCAGCACCACCAGAATGATGAGCCATTTCACTGCATTGGGTAATTTTTTCATTCCGTTATCCTTTCCGTAGTCTCCATGCGGCACTTCTGCCGGGCAGTGCGCAGCAGCGCAGCGGCCTCGGCAGCCGAAAGCGCCTGCACCCACCCGGGGCGCTCTCCTGCGCCTGCGCCGGTGCTGCCTGCCTCGGCAAAGCCGGCCAGCGCCGTGTCGGTGCGGTCGTTCCAGCCGGCAAAACCCTCCGGCGCAATGTGCGCCCCAAGGCGGCAGTCCAGCACCGCCGTTTTGCCGGTAGGCCGCCACGGTCTGCCCAGATACACGCTGCCCGCCGGGCAGTCCGAGACAAAATCGCAGTCCCAGAACACAAAGCCCAGCCCCTGTGCCGCACCGGAGGGTGCGGTGACCCAGCTGTGCGCAAGGCCGTTGTCCACCGTGCGCAGGGTGCAGTGCTCAAACAGGGCGTCTGCCCCGCCAAAGATAAAATCAATGTCCCCGGCAATTTCGCAGGCGTGGTAATACTGCGCGCTTGCCCGGCGGGGTGCCAGCCCGCGCGGGCCCAGAAAGCCGTCCTTCTCCCGCTCTTTCTCCGGCAGAGGGGCGCAGAACAGGGTATCCTGATTGCCCAGCAGCCGCACGCGGTCAAACGCCGCCCGGGCGCTGTCCACATAGGCAGCGATGGCCTGCCCCGCCTTTGCGCCGGGGCCTGCGTCGTTTTCGATGGTCATATCCTCCACCCGCAGCTTTTCGCCGCTGAAAAAGGCGGTATAGCTGCGGAAGGTGTGGGTGGGCCGTCCGTCCGGGTGCGGCAGCTTGCCGCCGTCGTTCCATACCAGCCGGGTGGCATCCATGCCCGCGCCCGCAAGGGTGATATCCTTTTTCTCACAAACCAGCTTTTCCCGGTAAATACCCGGCGCGATGCGGATGACCGCAGGGCAGTCGTAGGGCACCGCCAGCACCGCCTCGGAAATGGTGGTAAACTGTCCGCTGCCGTCGGGTGCAACGTTGATGGTAAGCATAAGCCGCCTCCTGCGCCCGGCGCTGCCGGGCTGAAAAATATGCTTCCAGTATACCCCTCCTTCCCGCAAATTGCAACGGAAACTCTGCCGCCGTTATCCGCTCTTTTCCAGCCGGAGCACGGCGGCGGTGATATCATCCGGGCGGCCGGTCTTTTGTGCGCGGATGCGGGCGGTCTGTACCAGCGTCTCGGCAAGCTTTTCCGGCGCATCTCCTGCCGCCGCCGAAAGCTCCACCTGTTTTGCCACCCAGCCCGCGCCATCCACCAGTAAGCCGTCCGATACCAGCACCGCGTAGTCCCCGGCGGTCAGGTGCACCACCCGGCTCTGCCCGTTCACCCCGCCCAGCACCCCCATGGGCAGGGTGGCTTCGCCCACAGCCCGCACCCGCCCGCCGTGCACCAGAAACCCCGGGGCGGCTCCGGCCTTGAACAGCCGCGCCGTGCCGGTGTATAAGTCCACGCTGATGAGGTCCAGCGTTGCGCCGCTCTCGTCCTCACTTTTCAGCGCCAGCGCCACGTTCACCAGCCGCGCCGCCAGCTCGGCGGTAAAGCCCGCCTTGAGCAGCCGGGCGGTCAGCTCTGCCGCCAGATTGCCGTCCACCGCCGCCGGGCGTCCGGTACCCATGCCGTCACATAGGATCATCTGCGCCGCCGTAGGGCTGCAAAACTGCTGCACCGCATCGCCGGATACCTCACCCCGGGCGGCAGCGCTTGCCGCCCCGAACACCGCCCGCAGCGCCGGTCTTTCGCTGAACAGCAGGGTGGTCATGCCCTTGCAGGAAAGCACCTGCGGCGCCTCCAGTGTGCGGCGGCAGATATGCCCCACCTCCCCCGCCAGCGCTGCCAGCTCCTGCGGGGTGAACCGGGTGCGCGGCAGGGTGACGGCGGCATGGGTGCGGCCAAGGTCGTCCAGCGTGACGGCGCACTCCTGCGGCGGCGCACCCAGCCCGGTGAAGAACTCCGCCACCCGGCTGGATTTATAGGGCTCCGGGTCGCCGGGGCGTCCCAGCTGTTCGCTGAGCACCCCAAGTGCTTCGGCTACGGCGCTGTACTGCTCGGTCAGGGCGGTGCGCATGGCCTCGGAATGGATGCGCGCTTCCTTGCGGCTGCGGTACAGCGCAAAGCTGCGTCCCGCCGCCGCGCACAGCGCCGCCGGGTGGATGCAGCGGGACAATTGCCCGGGCAATTGCGCCGCTTCCACGCTGCCATTCTGTTCCAGCAGCGGACGCAGTGCCTCCATGCCCGCCATGGTGGCAGTATATTCCTGCTTCCAGCAGGTCTCCCGCCGCCCGCAGTTAAAACAAAGCGTATCATGTACATTGTCTATGACCCAGCGGAAACCCTCCCGCCGCCGGGGCAGGCCCTCGTAGACCGCGTTCACCGTCTCCGCCAGTGAGGAAAGGCTCTGCGCCACGGCTTCCAGCCGGGTGGAGGCCGCCGCACTGCGGGCGGGCGCGGGAGCGTTTTCCCCGCTCTGCGGGGTGTCTGCTGCCGGGGCAAGCCAGCCGCCGGGCAGCAGACAGACCACCGCCATACCGCCGCAGGCGCTGAACAGCAGCCCAAAGGCGTTTCCGGGCGGCTGTACGCAGAGTACCCCGGACACGCACACGCCCGCGTAGGCGGCAAGGGTCTCCAC
>OLWD01000948.1_pt1 | contig 11430 bp, 7 predicted proteins | sample 1673971 | NCBI WGS metagenome assembly OLWD01 (sample SAMEA103958136, study PRJEB25191) | human gut metagenome | reverse complement strand
TTCCGGTAGAGCAAGAATATGGTTATTCAGTGTTCTCTACCGTTTATCATGTAGAATGGAACGGAAAGAAACTTAATATAATTGACTGTCCGGGAAGTGACGACTTTGTAGGTGCCGCACTTACTGCATTGAATGTAACAGATACTGCTATTCTTTTGCTGAACGGACAATATGGTCCTGAAGTAGGTACACAAAATCATTTCCGCTACACAGAAAAACTGGGTAAACCCGTCATCTTCCTGGTGAACCAGCTCGATAATGAAAAGTGTGATTATGATAATGTATTGGAACAGTTGCAAACCATCTATGGTTCTAAAGTAGTTCCTGTACAATATCCGATTGAGACTGGACCTAATTTCCACGAGCTGATTGACGTGCTGCTGATGAAGAAATATTCATGGGGTCCTGAAGGTGGTGCACCCACCATCGAAGAAATTCCGGATTCGGAAAAAGAAAAGGCGATGGAGCTGCACAAAGCATTGGTTGAGGCTGCTGCCGAACACGATGAAACGTTGATGGAGAAATTCTTTGAATCGGAATCACTGACTGAAGATGAAATGCGTGAAGGCATCCGTAAAGGATTGGCGGCACGTGGCATGTTCCCCGTATTCTGTGTGTGTGCAGGTAAAGATATGGGTGTTCGCCGACTGATGGAGTTTTTGGGAAATGTTGTACCGTTTGTAGATGAAATGCCCAAAGTACATAATACCAGAGGTGAGGTGGTAGAACCGGATGCTGAAGGTCCTACTTCACTTTATTTCTTTAAAACAGCCGTTGAACCGCATATTGGCGGAGTTCAATATTTCAAGGTGATGAGCGGAACCGTGCATGAAGGTGATGATTTGACAAATGCGGATCGTGGCTCAAAGGAACGTATGGCACAGCTCTTTGTATGTGCCGGTGCAAACCGTATCCCCGTTGAAGAGCTGCGTGCCGGTGATATCGGTTGTACGGTGAAGCTGAAAGATGTAAAAACCGGTAACACACTGAACGGTAAAGATTGCGATAACCGTTTCAATTTCATTAAATATCCCAATGCTAAATATTCTCGCGCTATCAAGCCGCTGAATGAGGCGGATGTGGAAAAGATGATGGTCGTACTGAACCGTATGCGTGAAGAAGATCCCACCTGGGAAATCGAACAGTCTAAGGAGTTAAAACAGACTATCGTTCACGGACAGGGTGAATTCCACCTGCGTACGCTGAAATGGCGTTTGGAGAACAACGAAAAGTTGCAGATTAAATTTGAAGAGCCGAAGATTCCTTATCGTGAAACAATTACCAAAGCAGCCCGTGCCGATTATCGCCATAAAAAACAATCGGGTGGTGCCGGACAGTTTGGTGAAGTTCATCTTATCGTAGAACCTTATTATGAAGGCATGCCTGTTCCCGATACGTATAAGTTCAACGGACAGGAATTCAAGATAAATGTAAAGGGTACCGAAGAAGTTCCATTGGAATGGGGCGGTAAATTAGTCTTCATTAACAGTGTCGTGGGAGGTGCCATTGATACCCGTTTCATGCCGGCTATTTTGAAAGGTATTATGAGCCGTATGGAGCAAGGACCGTTGACCGGCTCTTATGCACGTGATGTCCGTGTGATTGTTTACGATGGCAAGATGCACCCGGTAGATTCCAATGAAATCTCCTTTATGCTTGCCGGACGTAATGCCTTCAGTGAAGCATTCAAGAATGCAGGTCCTAAGATTCTGGAACCTATTTATGATGTTGAAGTATTCGTTCCAAGTGATAAGATGGGCGATGTAATGAGCGATTTGCAAGGTCGTCGCGGTATGATTATGGGTATGAGCAGCGAAAACGGTTATGAGAAATTGGTTGCCAAAGTACCTTTGAAGGAAATGTCTTCTTATTCCACTTCCTTGAGCTCACTTACCGGCGGGCGCGCTTCATTTATCATGAAATTTGCCAGCTACGAACTTGTTCCGGGCGATGTTCAGGATAAATTAATGAAAGAATTTGAGGCGAATGAAAATAAGGATGAATAACGTAAACTGTAAGAAATGATATCTAGAAGGAACGCTTTTCGTTAAAAAAGCGTTCCTTTTTATTTAAGTAACCTTAAACTTTTAGGTTTATTATTTGGTTTTGAACTTAATTTTTTATTATTTTTGCAAACCAAGCGGCGTTAATTTTGTTATAGTAGTCAGATTATTAGTTTAAATGACTTTTTCGGTTAATTATAGAGAATTGCCGTTTAAATTTGGTTAATCCGTTATGTAATAAGGTTTAACGCTTTTAATTTTGCTGGCATGAAAAAGTCTACTATTTGGATATTAGGAATTGTAATGGGGCTCTCATTTCTGAGTTTGCTTTACTTGCAAGTGAGCTATATTGAGGAAATGGTGAAGATGCGCAGGGAACAATTTGATGAATCGGTTCGGCGCAGTTTGGATCAGGCGTGCAGGAATATTGAGTTGGTGGAAACAAAGAAATATCTGGAGGATGATGTTGTTGCTACCGAAAGAGCTGCCCAATTATACCGGCAGCAGGCCGCCAAAGAAGGAAAAGATGAAAACGAATTGGTCGCACATACACAGCATTATGCTGTATCTTCGGACGGGTTGGACGGGTATTCCACTTTCGAACTCAAGATGAAGATTAGTACAAACCGTCCGGCCAATGTTCCCAAGGCAATTATCTCTACCGGTAAAAATATCCCGCAAACAGCCAGGGCATTGCAGGAAATCATAAAGGAGAGATATGTATACCAACGGGCATTGTTGGACGAAGTGGTTTATACTATTTTGCGCACAGCCAGTGATAAACCGCTTAAAGAGCGTGTTAACTTTAAGCAGTTGGATTTGTTTATAAAGACGGAACTGTTAAATAACGGCATTGATATTCCGTATCATTTTACAGTAACAGATCGTGAGGGAACAGAGGCTTATCATTGCCCCGACTATACGAACGAGGGTAGCGAGAGCATGTACCGCAAGGTCATATTCCAAAATGATCCGCCTGCACGAATGGGAATGGTAAATGTTCACTTCCCTGATTTGAACAGTTACATATTCAGTTCTGTTAAATTTATGATACCGTCACTCATTTTTACGTTTGTATTGCTTGTGACATTCATCTTTACTATCTACATCATCTTCCGCCAGAAGAAGCTGACAGAGATAAAGAATGACTTCATCAACAATATGACACATGAGTTTAAGACACCTATCTCTACCATTTCGTTGGCAGCACAGATGTTGAAAGATCCGGCGGTAGGTAAGTCTCCGGCTATGTTCCAGCATATTTCGGGAGTTATCAATGACGAGACGAAACGTTTGCGTTTTCAGGTAGAGAAAGTATTGCAGATGTCAATGTTCGAAAGACAGAAGGCAACACTCAAGATGAAGGAAGTGAATGCAAATGAGCTGATAGCGGGAGTCGTTAATACTTTTACGTTGAAAGTAGAAAAGTATAACGGAAAAATAACTTCCAGTTTGGATGCAGAGAATCCTGATATATTTGTGGACGAAATGCACTTTACGAATGTAATCTTCAACCTGCTTGACAATGCAGTGAAGTATAAGAAACCGGAAGGAGAATTGCTGCTGAACATCCGTACATGGAACGAATCGGGTAAACTTTATATTTCGATACAGGATAACGGTATCGGCATCAAGAAAGAAAACCTGAAAGGGCATGCAGCCATTTGCTCGAAAACGGCGGCAGAACGCTACGGAATGAAAGTGCTGCAAGAAGGCATTGAGACCAACAAGCACAACTTCACCCGTTTTCTGGTAGTTGCCGATCCCTGGCAAGTGGACGAGCTCCGCCAACATCATGTCAACGCAACCAACAAAGCGAGTATGGTATTCACTCTTCCGCACACGGAAGGTAGTCTGTCACAGGTTTTGTCTATTCTATCGTTCTATAATATCAATCTGACAAAAATCCAATCGTTGCCAATCATCGGACGGGAATGGGAATACCAATTTTACGTAGATGTGGCTTTCAACGATTATCTAAGATACAAGCAATCTATTGCCGCAATCACTCCATTAACCAAAGAACTTAAAATATTAGGCGAATATGCAGAAGGAAGACAAAGTGTGTAACATTACACCCGCTAACCGTGTAGGTAGCGTACAGGAATACTACTTCTCCAAGAAACTGAAGGAAGTAGCCGAGATGAACGCCGCAGGCAAGAACGTCATTAACCTTGGCGTAGGCAGCCCCGACCTTCCACCTTCGGAACAGACCATCGAGACGTTGTGTGAACATGCCCGCAAAGCGAACGAGCACGGTTATCAGCCGTACGTAGGCATACCGGAACTGCGTAAGGGATTCGCCGACTGGTACAAGACGTGGTACGACGTAGACTTGGACCCGAAAACAGAGATCCAGCCGCTCATCGGCTCCAAAGAAGGTATCTTGCATATCTCGCTGGCATTCTTGAATCCGGGGGATGGCGTACTGGTTCCGAACCCGGGATATCCGACATATAGTTCCGTCAGCAAACTGGTAGAGGCCCGTTTGATCCCTTACGAGCTGAAAGAGGAACTGGGATGGCAACCGGATTTCGAGGAACTGGAGAAAATGGATCTCTCCAACGTAAAGCTGATGTGGACCAATTACCCGAATATGCCGACAGGCGCAAACGCCACTCCGGAACTGTATGAACGTCTCGTTGACTTTGCCCGCCGGAAGAATCTCGTGATTGTCAACGACAATCCGTACAGCTTTATCCTAAACGAAAAGCCAATTAGTATTCTGAGCGTGCCGGGAGCTAAAGAATGTTGTATTGAATTCAATTCCATGAGCAAAAGCCACAATATGCCGGGCTGGCGCATCGGCATGCTCGCCTCCAATGCCGACTTCGTCCAATGGATACTGAAAGTGAAGAGCAACATAGACAGCGGCATGTTCCGCGCCATGCAACTGGCCGCCGCCACTGCCCTCGAAGCCGGTGAAGAATGGTACGAAGGCAACAACAGGAACTATCGCGGACGCCGCCGGCTGGCAGGCGAGATTATGCACGAGCTGGGATGCACCTACGACGAAAACCAAGTGGGCATGTTCCTTTGGGGAAAGATTCCCGACAGCTGCGCCGATGTAGAGGAACTGACCGAACGCGTATTGCATGAAGCCCGCGTGTTCATCACTCCGGGATTCATCTTCGGCAGCAACGGCAGGAGATACATCCGCATCTCGCTTTGCTGCAAGGACGGCAAACTGGCAGAAGCGTTGAAGCGCATCAAGGAGATGAAGTAATATCTTTACAGAAGGTCTCTGTCCGGATAAAGGCGGTATCCGTTTTACTAAAACAGACCCGGAGATTTACTAAAACTCCGGCAAAGATTTACTAAAACGTCCGTCCCGTTTTAGTAAATTCCGCAACCGGGCTCAGGAAGGACTCTTCACAGGGAGAAGAAAGACCGAGAAACATTTATACAGAAAGAATATAATTAAACAAATCAAGAATATGGAACTTCAATTAGAATCTATTTTATTGCCGGGCATCGAGGAGAAACGTCCCTTAGTCATTGCCGGCCCATGCAGTGCCGAGACAGAAGAACAAGTAATGGACACAGCCAAGCAATTGTCTGCTAAAGGAATGAAGATATTCCGCGCAGGAATCTGGAAACCCCGCACCAAACCAGGCGGCTTCGAAGGCATCGGCGTAGAAGGCTTGTCCTGGCTCAAAGAAGTGAAAAAGGAAACAGGCATGTACGTATCCACCGAAGTGGCCACTGCCAAACACGTATATGAATGTCTGAAAGCCGGAATAGACATACTCTGGGTGGGTGCCCGCACCACCGCCAATCCCTTTGCCGTACAGGAAATAGCAGATGCCCTGAAAGGCGTGGACATTCCGGTATTGGTGAAGAACCCTGTAAATCCCGACCTGGAACTGTGGATCGGCGCTTTGGAACGTATCAACAACGCCGGACTGAAGCGTCTGGGAGCCATTCACCGCGGCTTCAGCAGCTACGACAAAAAGCTCTACCGCAACCTGCCCCAATGGCACATCCCCATTGAATTGCGCCGCCGCATCCCCAACCTGCCCATCATCTGCGACCCAAGCCACATCGGCGGAAAGCGCGAACTGGTTGCCCCCCTCTGCCAGCAGGCAATGGACTTAGGATTCAACGGGCTGATTGTGGAGAGCCACTGCAATCCGGACTGCGCATGGAGCGATGCCGCCCAGCAAGTCACACCGGATGTGCTGGATTACATCCTCAACCTGCTCGTGATACGCAAGGACACGCAAAGCACCGAAAACCTCAGCGAATTGCGCAAGCAGATTGACGAATGCGACAACAACCTCATTCAGGAATTAGCCAAGAGGATGCGTGTGGCACGCGAAATCGGCACATACAAGAAAGAACACGATATGACGATTCTGCAAACAGGACGCTACAACGAAATCCTCGAAAAACGCGGTTCGCAAGGCGCACTCTGCGGCATGGATCCGGAGTTCATCAAGAAAGTTTTTGAGGCGATACACGAAGAGAGTGTGAGACAACAAATGGAGATAATCAACAAATGATGATTAATTTTTGAATTATGCGAATATTAATACTCGGAGCCGGCAAAATGGGCTCTTTCTTTACGGATACTTTAAGTTTTCAACACGAGACGGCAGTGTTTGACGTCAACCCGCACCAGTTGCGTTTTGTCTACAACACCTACCGTTTCACCACGCTGGAGGAAATCAAGGAATTTGAACCGGAGCTGGTAATCAATGCCGTTACGGTGAAATACACCCTTGAGGCCTTCCGCCAGGTGTTGCCTGTGCTACCCAAAGACTGCATCATCAGCGACATCGCTTCGGTAAAGACAGGCTTGAAGAAGTTCTATGAAGAAAGCGGTTTCCGTTATGTCTCGACACATCCCATGTTCGGACCCACATTTGCCAGCCTGAGCAATCTGAATACGGAAAATGCCATTATCATCAGCGAAGGAGATCATCTGGGAAAAATTTTCTTTAAGGATCTATACCAGACCATGAAACTCAATATCTTTGAGTACACCTTCGACGAACACGATGAAACGGTGGCATACTCTCTGTCCATTCCTTTCGTTTCGACCTTTGTGTTTGCAGCAGTCATGAAACATCAGGAAGCTCCGGGAACAACCTTCAAAAAGCACATGGCCATCGCCAAAGGTCTGCTGAGCGAGGACGACTACCTGCTTCAGGAAATCCTGTTCAATCCCCGCACCCCCGGACAGGTGGAGAACATCCGCCTGGAACTGAAACGGCTGTTGGAGATTATCACCAATAAGGATGCCGAAGGGATGAAGAAATACCTGACGAAAATCAGGGAAAAGATTAAATAAGCACTCTTGCCGGGGTTTTCCTTCAGGGCAATACAGGGCTAATTTTAAACAGCCCTTTAATGAAGAACTATTTTTTTTTAGTTCTTCATTTTTTATAGGTAACTTTGTGTTCGAATTATGATAGACCAAGCCACCATAGACCGCATACTTGATGCCGCACAAATCGTTGATGTGGTATCGGACTTCGTCACCCTGCGAAAGCGCGGGGTGAACTATGTAGGTCTATGCCCGTTCCATGACGACAAAACACCGTCGTTCTACGTATCGCCTGCCAAAGGATTGTGCAAGTGCTTCGCCTGCGGAAAAGGCGGCAATGTCGTACACTTCATCATGGAGCACGAGCAGATGTCCTATCCCGAAGCCTTGAAATACCTTGCAAAAAAATACGGTATCGAAATCAAGGAACGGGAACTGTCCAACGAAGAAAAACTGGTTCAGGGCGAACGCGAAAGCCTCTTCATTGTCAATCAGTTTGCCCGCGATTATTTTCAGGATATCCTGCGCAACCACGTAGACGGCCGTAGCATCGGTATGGCCTACTTCCGCAACCGCGGTTTTCGCGACGACATCATCGAGAAATTCCAACTGGGCTATTGTACCGAAAGCCACGATGCCATGGCGCAAGAGGCCCTGAAAAAAGGATATAAGAAAGAATTCCTCATCAAGACCGGACTTTGCTACGAGACGGACGATCATCGCCTGCGCGACCGTTTTTGGGGACGTGTCATCTTCCCTGTGCACACGCTGTCGGGCAAGGTAGTGGCATTCGGAGGTCGTGTGCTTGCCAGCGCCACCAAAGGGGTGAAAGTAAAGTACGTCAACTCACCCGAATCGGAAATCTACCATAAGAGCAATGAGCTGTATGGCATCTACTTTGCCAAACAAGCCATTGTAAAGCAAGACCGTTGCTTCTTAGTGGAAGGTTATACGGACGTTATATCCATGCACCAGTCCGGCATAGAAAACGTAGTGGCTTCTTCGGGCACCGCACTGACACCGGGACAAATCCGTCTGATTCATCGCTTCACCAATAATATGACTGTGCTCTACGATGGTGATGCAGCCGGTATCAAGGCTTCTATCCGGGGAATTGACATGCTGTTGGAAGAAGGCATGAACATCAAAGTATGTCTCCTGCCCGACGGTGACGACCCCGACTCTTTTGCCCGCAAGCACAACTCTACCGAGTTCCAGCAGTTCATACAAGAACATGAAACCGACTTTATCCGTTTCAAAACCAACCTGTTGCTGGAAGATGCCGGCAAAGACCCCATCAAGCGCGCCGAACTAATCGGCAACCTTGTACAAAGCATCTCGGTCATCCCCGAAGCGATTGTACGCGACGTTTACATCAAAGAATGCGCCCAACTGCTGCGCGTAGAAGACAAACTGCTGGTTTCGGAAGTTGCCAAGCGGCGTGAAATGCAAGCCGAAAAACGTGCCGAACAAACAGAACGTGAGCGCAGAAATGCGGTAAGGTCGGCAGAGGGTGCACCCAATACGCCAAAAGTTGAAGGTTCGACTCCCGCTACCCCGACAACAACAAACGGAGCCGCATTACCCACCGGAGAAGCCGCCGGATATGACACGAATGCACCTTTTCCACCGGAAGACAATTATATTTCCTTCATCCCGCAAGAGGGAAAAGAAGGGCAAGAGTTCTATAAATACGAACGGTTGATTCTCCAGATGATTGTGCGCTATGGTGAAAAGATTATGTGTAACGCCACCAATGACGAGGGACAGGAAGTCCCTATAAGTGTGATTGAATACGTCATCAACGATCTGAAAGAGGACGAACTGTCATTCCATAACCCGCTGCACCGCCAGATACTGACGGAAGCCGCCGCCCATATACATGACGAGGGCTTCACTGCCGAACGCTATTTTCTGGCACATCCTGAGGCAGCTATCAGCAAACTAAGTGTGGAGCTCATCAGCAACCGCTATCAACTGAGCAAGTACCATTCAAAAAGCCAGAAGATAGTAACGGACGAGGAACGTCTTTATGAACTGGTCCCGGCATTAATGATTAATTTCAAATATGCCATCGTCAGCGAAGAGTTGAAGCACATGATGTCCGCCTTGCAAGACCCCGCCGTAGCCAACAACGAAGAGAAATGCAATGCTATCATGAAGCGTTACAGCGAAATGCGTGAAGTGCAAAGAATTATGGCAAAACGATTGGGAGACCGGGTGGTGCTCCCCTGACAATTATGAATTATGACGGATAAGGTTCATGAACTCCTCGCGCGTTTTAGCCTGATTGAAAGCTCCCGTAAAGTCGGACGTAGTAGTTATTGAATTCTGTTTTTCCACACCGCGCATTTGCATGCACATGTGTTTGGCCTCTACCACCACCATCACGCCCAAAGGATTCAGTGTTTCCTGAATACATTCTTTTATCTGCAGCGTCATGCGTTCCTGCACTTGCAGGCGGTGAGAGAAAATATCCACCACGCGGGCAATCTTGCTTAAGCCGGTAATATAGCCATTGGGAATATAGGCCACGTGCGCTTTTCCATAGAATGGCAGCATGTGGTGTTCGCAGAGAGAAAAGAAATCAATATCTTTCACAATCACCATCTGATTATAATCTTCCTTGAATTTTGCGGAACGGAGCACTTCGTGCGGATCCATGGAATAGCCCTTAGTCAGCGTCAGCATAGCTTTTGCCACTCGTTCCGGGGTTTTCAGCAAGCCCTCGCGTTCGGGGTCTTCACCCAACAAAGTCAATATACGGTGATAATGTTCTTTCAGTTCGTCCAATGAAGGAGATACGATTTCTTCTTTTCCTAACATGCGAAGATTTATGATTTATGAGTTATGAATTATAGAGGAATGTTGATCTGGTCTTTCACAATTGACACTTCCTTAAAGACACCGGTTGCACGCAGCTGGCGCATCATGGCATCCGCTTCCTCAATGCTTCGGAAGTCACCCGCACGACACAACCAGCGGGGCGGATTGAAAGATGTATAAACGGGAAGGTCAGGAAAACGCTCTTTTATATCGGAAGCTACCGAATAGGCTTCGTTCTTGGCCTGACGGGTATTATTACCGGCATACACCTGTACGCGATAACCCGAACTCTTAATCACCTTCTGGTCTTCCGAACCGGTAGGAATATACTCTGAACCTATCAGCGCTTCAATGCGGGCATCCTGATGAATGGATACCTTGCCTTGTCCCGGTACATTACGCTCCAGACTCTTTACGATGTTATTCTGCGCTACGGATACAAGGGTAAAAGAAAAACATGCAATTAAAAGCAAACCAAGTTTCTTCATAAAAGGGTGTCTTTATACAGTTAAAAAAAACAGACTTTAAATCCTTGAAGCTGAGAACCGAATGGTCCACACCAAGGTTTAAGCATCAAGAGTTGGAAGTGGGCTGCATCATATCGGATGCAACAACCTCCAACTCTCTGTTATTTATTAATTGAACGCGTCAATGATACCCTTGAAGTCGGCAACTTTCAGAGCAGCACCACCAATCAGGCCACCGTCCACATCAGGATTTGCAAACAATTCCTTTGCATTGGAAGGCTTACAGCTACCACCATAAAGGATAGAGCAGTTTTCTGCGATTTCCTTACCATACTTTGCTTCAACGGCAGAACGGATGAATGCATGGATTTCCTGTGCCTGTGCCGGAGTAGCAGTCTTACCGGTGCCAATGGCCCAAACCGGCTCGTATGCCAAGATAATCTTAGAAAAATCTTCAGCAGACAAAGAGAATACAGATGCCAACTGGGCGGCAACCACTTCATTCTGCTTGTTAGCTTCGCGTTCTTCCAAAACCTCACCGATACAGAAAATCGGAGTCAATCCGTTGGCCAAAGCCAGTTTCACCTTTTCTTCCAGGATTTCCACTGTTTCACCGTAATAAGCGCGACGTTCAGAGTGGCCGAGGATTACATACTTGGCACCGGTTGAAGCAACCATAGCTGCCGATACCTCACCGGTATATGCACCTGATTCCTTATCTGCACAGTTTTCTGCACCTACACCAATCTTAGCGGCATCCACCAGCGGAGTAACAGATGCAAGGTGAATAAACGGGGTACAGATAACTACATCACAATTAGGCTTTTCGTTAGCCAACGCTTCATTCAGTTCTTTTGCAAGA
>OLWD01000944.1_pt1 | contig 11450 bp, 10 predicted proteins | sample 1673971 | NCBI WGS metagenome assembly OLWD01 (sample SAMEA103958136, study PRJEB25191) | human gut metagenome | reverse complement strand
TGACGCTGGGGTTTGTGCATCCCGTTACCGGAGAAGAAATGTACTTTACCTCGGAGCTGCCGGACGACATGAACCGGCTGCTCGATAAGTGGAGAGGCTATATTAGTAATAGAGAATTAGAATGAAACGCACAATCGCTATTGTATGCGGAGGAGACACTTCCGAATTTGAGGTCTCCTTACGCAGTGCACAAGGAATCTACTCCTTCATCGACAAGGAGAGATACACATTATATATTGTGGAGATGCGCGGGACCGACTGGCACGTGCAGCTCCCCGACGAAACGAAGACTCCGGTAGACCGCAACGACTTCAGCTTCCGGCTGGACGGTGCGAAGGTAGTGTTCGACTTCGCCTATATCACTATCCACGGTACTCCGGGAGAAGACGGACGCCTGCAGGGGTATTTCGATATGCTTCACATCCCTTATTCCTGTTGTGGGGTACTTGCCGCCGCACTGACGTATGACAAGTTTGCCTGCAACCAGTATCTGAAGGCGTTCGGCGTGCGCATTGCCGATTCCTTGCTGCTTCGTCAGGGACAGTCGGTTTCCGATGAAGATGTAATCGGGAAGATAGGCTTGCCTTGTTTTATCAAACCCAGCTTGGGCGGTTCCAGCTTCGGTGTGACGAAGGTGAATGTGAAGGAACAGATACAACCCGCCATTGCAAAGGCTTTTGCTGAAGCCAAAGAAGTTTTGGTAGAGGCTTTTATGGACGGTATGGAGATTACCTGCGGCTGCTACAAAACCAAAGAGAAGTCGGTGGTATTTCCTATTACGGAGGTGGTGTCGCATAACGAGTATTTTGACTATAAAGCCAAATATAACGGTGAGTCGGACGAGATAACTCCGGCGCGCATCCCCGATGAACTGCGCGACCGCGTACAGAAACTCACTTCCGCCATTTACGACATTCTCGGTGCTTCCGGAATTATCCGCGTCGACTATATCATTACCGAAGGAGAAAAGATAAATCTGCTGGAAGTGAACACCACTCCGGGTATGACTGCCACCAGTTTTATCCCGCAGCAGGTGCGCGCGGCGAACCTGGATATTAAAGATGTGATGACAGATATAATAGAAAACCAATTTTAGATATTAACTATTAGGTATCAACCGGCTATCAGATGCCCGCTTGTTAGTCTTGAAACCAAATACTTATTGTTTAAAATTTAAAATTGCATATCATGGAATTTGAAGAAATCCGCCCTTATCATGACGAAGAATTACCTCAGGTTTTTGAGGAATTGATTGCTGACCCGGCGTTCCAACAAGTGGCTTGCGCCGTTATGCCGGGTGTCCCTTTTGAAGCTATCGCGCAAAAGATGCGTGCAAGCAAGACCAAGCAGGAGTTTCAGGAAAATCTTTGCTACGGCATCTTGCATAAATTGGCCAAAGATACTACAGACGGACTGATATTGGAGAGCATGGCTGTGCTGAACAAACAGTCGGCCTATACCTATGTCTCCAATCATCGGGACATTATTCTCGACTCCGGTTTTTTGTCTGTTCTCCTGGTGGAACAGGGATTGGACACCGTGGAAATCGCTATCGGTGACAATCTGCTGATTTACCCCTGGATCAAGAAACTGGTGCGCATCAACAAATGTTTCACCGTACAGCGCGCGCTGACCATGCGCCAGATGCTGGAATCGTCCATACGGATGTCCCGCTATATGCACTACACCATTGCGGAGAAAAAACAGTCTATCTGGATTGCCCAGCGCGAAGGGCGTGCAAAAGATTCCAATGACGTTACGCAGGACAGCGTTCTGAAGATGCTGGCAATGGGGGGCGACGGAGACATTATCACCAATCTTCAGGAATTGAATATCGTTCCGCTCTCCATTTCGTACGAATACGACCCTTGCGACTATCTGAAAGCGCAGGAGTTCCAACTGAAACGCGACATACCCGACTATAAGAAAACCACGGATGATGACTTGCTGAACATGCAGACCGGACTTTTGGGATATAAGGGCCGCGTCTGTTTCCGTATGGCATCCTGTATCAATGAGGATTTGGGCGAACTGGAGCGGACATTGCCGAAACCGGAGCTGTTCGTAGCCATATCTGCTTTGATTGACAAGCGTATCCATGCTAACTACCGTATTTTTGCCACCAATTACGTGGCTCACGATTTGCTGTATAAGGAAGAACGCTTCGTAGAGCATTATACCGCAGAGGATAAGAAGCGTTTTATAAGTTATATCGACGGACAGTTGGAACGTATCACCCTTCCCAATAAGGATGTGGACTTCCTGCGTGAGAAGCTGCTGCTGATGTATGCCAATCCGCTGACGAATTATCTGGCTGCAACCAAATGATGTTTTTGCCGTGCGCCGGAGTGGAATTGTAACAGTTTGCGTGGTAAGTATGAAAAAACATTGCTGTAGTCTGCTTGTCGTCCTGCTGTCGTGTCTGCTGGCATCGTGCGGAGACGATGATTACCGCTATCCTTCCGTGAAGCAGGATTTCCTGACTGCATTTTCCGGAATGGACGGGCGGCTGGAATCGGTGCTGACCGATGAAGGTGAGCGGCTTCGGATTGTTGAAGGCGCATCGGGGCTGCGTGTAAGTGCGGACACGGCCATTCGCATCGTTGCCAATTACGAGACATTGGCAATCGGGGACGGCGATGTTGCGGGCGCAAAGCTGTATGCTTTGCTGCAAACGGTTTCTCCCGTGCCACTGGCTGCCGCGGAGTTTGAGGAGGGCGTGAAAACAGAACCTTCGGAGATACAGAGTATCTGGCGGGGGTATGATTATCTGAATATTATAGTAAAGGTAAAACAGCAGGGCAAGCATTTTTTCCATTTTGTGGAGGATGAGGCTGTTGTGGATGAAAACAGCGGACGTGTCAAGGTGCGGTTGACTTTGTATCACGAGGTAAGCAGCAGTGTGCAGGATTATGGCAAGCGTGCTTATCTGTCCGTCCCTTTAAAGCAATATATGACTGAAGGCGTGCGGGGGGTGGATGTCCGGTTTAGGATTTATACTTATTCCGGCTGTTTTAAGACTTATGTTTTGGACGAAGCGGGGCTTCGTGTAGAGGAAGGTTGATTTTATACATTATATATAGATAAGAAAGTGTATCAAAGTGGGGCGGGATTTATATGCCGGTTCTTTGATACACTTTCTTGTCTATATTCAGATGCTGTTGTGATGAACGCTGTCGGCAATTGTCACTTCAATGCCCATTTCCTCCAGGCGTAAAGCGGTGGAAGGCGGGATGCGTGAGTCGGTAATGATGTGGTCTACATCTTCCATATCGGCAATCTTGCTGAAACCTCTCCGTCCGAACTTGGAGGAATCCGCAAGCACTATCGTTTTCTGGGCAGTCTGCATCATTACGCGGTTGAGGCTCGCTTCCATCATATTGGTAGTGGTGATGCCGAAGTCGAGGTCGATGCCGTCTACGCCGATAAACAGCTTGCTGCACGAAAAGTCTGCCAATATGTTTTCTGCATATTTCCCTACCACGGACAGACTGCTGTGCCGCAATATGCCGCCGAGTTGAATAATATAGATGTTCTTTTCGCTTGCCAGGATATTCGATACTTCCATGGAAGCGGTAATAACGGTCAGTTCATCTGCCGGAACGATGCTGCGGGCAAGTGCGTGCATGGTTGTTCCCGATGCTATCAATATGGAATCTTTGGGAGTGATGAGGCTGGCGGCTTTCATTCCAATCAGTCTCTTTTCTTCGACATACAGCTTTTCTTTCTCACTGACGTTCCGGTTGTCGATGTAAGGGTCTATCAAAATAGCCTTTCCGTGGTTTCGGTACAGTTTCTTTTCTCTTTCGAGGTCTGTTAAATCCTTACGTATCGTAACTGACGAAACATTGAGGTGTGTGGCTAAATCTGTTACCAAAATAGAATTATGCTGTATCAACAACTCCAGTATGATAGATTGTCTCTCTTCTTTTGTCATAATAGGCTTTAAATAGTATTCAATGCGCTAATATAGCTGAAAAAAACAGTATAAAGAAACTCAGAATGCTAAGAAATGATAAAATGTTTGTCCGATAATATTCCCTTTTGAAACGTAAGTATAATCTGTGCTTACAGGTATGAAACTTCTTGCCTGAAGATTTTTTTTCTGTTATTCAGTGAAAAAACAGCGAAAAAGTTTCGTAGTTATAAAAATAGCTTTTATATTTGTTGCGAAATGAAACCTTGTTTGTTTTGATAAGAAAGCAGCGGTGCTGTTATACTAATCTTGAAAATCAAACTGCGTTAACTAATATTATAAGAGACATGATACTTAATAGCGAGATTAACGAATTTGACGTCATCATTGTTGGCGGAGGCGCAACCGGAGCAGGTACGGCAAGAGATTGCGCTTTGCGCGGAATGCGCGTTTTGCTTGTTGAACGCTTTGATTTTGCTGCCGGCGCCACCGGACGAAACCACGGTTTGCTTCACAGCGGCGCCCGTTATGCAGTGACCGATAGAGAATCGGCAGCCGAATGTATTAAAGAGAATATGATTCTCCGGAAGATAGCACGCCATTGCGTAGAGGAAAACGGAGGTCTGTTTATCTCTCTTCCGGAAGACGACCTTTCATATCAAAACTTATTTGTAGAATCGTGCCGGGCAGCGGGTATCGATGCACAGGTAATCGACCCTGCAGAGGCGAGGTTGATAGAACCTTCGGTAAATCCTGCGATAATAGGTGCAGTGAAAGTGCCCGACGGTTCGATAGACCCTTTCAGGCTGACGCTGGCAAATGTCATCGACGCCAAGGCTCACGGTGCGAAAGTGCTGGTGTATCACGAAGTGACCGCATTGATTCAAGAGCAGGGAAGAGTTGTAGGAGTCACGGTACTTAATCATAAAACAAAAACCGAACATAATTATTACGCACCTCTGACTATAAACGCGGGTGGTATTTGGGGACATGGCATTGCTGCAAAAGCAGGCATAAGGGTGGACATGTTCCCGGCAAAAGGCTCGTTATTGATTTTTGGGCATCGAATCAATAATGTAGTGCTTAACCGTTGTCGTAAACCGGCCAATGCAGATATTCTTGTTCCTGGAGATACAATCTGCTTGATTGGAACGACTTCCAGCCGTGTGGGATTTGATGAGGTGGATGATGTGCGGGTTACACCGGAAGAGGTGGATTTGCTGTTGTCGGAGGGCGAGAAGTTGGCTCCTGCTCTGGCTACAACCCGTATTTTGCGTGCATACGCCGGCGTTCGCCCGCTGGTGGCTGCCGATAATGACCCTTCCGGCCGTAATATCAGCCGCGGCATCGTGTTGTTGGATCACGAAGTGCGCGATGGTGTTCCGGGATTCGTAACTATCACGGGCGGAAAACTGATGACATACCGGCTGATGGCGGAGTGGGCCACAGACCTGGCTTGCAAGAAGCTTGGCATCGACAAGCCTTGCATTACAATGAACGAACCCCTTCCCGGTTCGCGCATGGAAGAGGACCGTTCGGGGGGCAAGCAGGTGGTGGCGGAACAACCAAAACGTTCTTCGGTAGGCCGTCACGGTGAAATGGCTGCCAGGATTGCATCGGAAAGCAAGTACGATAACAGCCTGGTTTGCGAATGTGAGGATGTGACCGTAGGTGAAGTGAACTATGCCGTGAACGAACTTGATGTGCACAACCTGATAGACCTGCGCCGCCGCACACGTGTCGGCATGGGTACGTGTCAGGGGGAACTCTGTGCCTGTCGTGCGGCAGGATTGCTGGGCGAGGCGCATAATTGCTCCCAAAAGGCGAAAGAGGATTTGGCTTCGTTCCTGAACGAACGCTGGAAAGGATTGTATCCTGTGGCATGGGGCGAGGCGCTGCGCGAAAGCGAATATACCCAGTGGATATATGGTGGAGTTTGTGGAATGGAATAAAATGAATAAAGATGAAATTTGATACTTTAATAGTAGGTGGGGGGCTTGCCGGTCTGACGTGTGGCATCCGTTTGCAGAAGAATGGCGTGAAGTGTGCTATCATTTCCACCGGACAAAGTGCGTTGCATTTTTCTTCCGGTTCATTCGATTTGCTCAACGAACTGGCCGACGGGACAAAGGTGGATAATCCGCTTGCGGCTGCCGGCAGGGTTGGCGCAAATCACCCCTACGCCAAGCTGGACGGTAAGTTTGCATATTATGTCCGTGAGGCGAAACAGTTGTTCCTTGATTGCGGTATTGAAGTGAACGGTGATGCGGAACGTAATCATTTGCGTATAACTCCGATGGGCACGTTGAAGCCGACGTGGCTGACGTTCTCCGACTTCACGCAACTTTCATCGCCCCATGATATAGCAGGCAAGAAAGTGCTGGTGGTCAATATAGCCGGATTTCTTGACTTCAATACGAAATTTGTAGCCGACAGTTTTGAGAAGTGCGGTGCTGAATGCCGTATATCTTCTATCAATCTTCCCGAACTGGAAAGATTGCGGATTAGCCCGACGGAAATGCGTTCCACCAATATTGCCAGGGTTCTGGAGAATGACAAAACGCTTGAGACTTTAATCAGGGAGTTGGCCGGAAAGGTATCCGGCTTCGACAGCGTTGCTTTGCCGGCTGTATTCGGACTGTCGTCTGCCGCACCGGTAAGAAAGCTGAAAGAAGCGTTGGACATTCCGGTATGGCTGATTCCGACAATGCCGCCCTCTGTGCCGGGCATCCGTGCACAGCAACAGCTACGCCGTTCTTTTGAAGCGCTGGGCGGAGTCTATATGCTGGGCGATACGGTAGTGAAAGCCGACTTCAAAGGCAATAGAGTGCAGGCGGTATATTCCGTCAATCATGGAGATATCTCGTTTGTGGCGGAAAACTTCGTGCTTGCTTCCGGCAGCTATTTCAGCAATGGACTGGTGGCGCGGCCGGACAGTGTTATCGAACCGGTTTTTGGCAGTGATGTGGATTTTACGGCGGGCCGCGACAGTTGGTATGACAAATCGTTCTTCAACAAGCAGAATTATATGGCGTTCGGTGTGGCCACCGACGACAAGTTGCGGATAAAGATTAAGGGTGAAGTACAGCAGAACCTGTTTGCAGCAGGTTCGGTACTGAGCGGCTCTAATACGATACATGAAGGTTGCGGTGCCGGTGTTTCCATGCTTACGGCATTGTTTGTAGCGGATAACTTAATAAAAGGATGACGTCATGAATATGCAGCAGAATAATATAAGCGAAAACAATTTTGAGCAATGTATCAAGTGTACGGTCTGTACGGTATATTGTCCGGTTATTCCGGTGAATCCCGAGTATCCCGGTCCGAAGCAGGCCGGTCCGGATGAGGAGCGTCTTCGCTTGAAGAGAGGCGAATACTTTGATGAGGCGTTGAAATATTGTCTGAACTGTAAACGCTGTGAAGTGGCCTGCCCGTCGAATGTGAAGATTGGCGACATTATCCAGTTGGCGCGTATCAAATACAGCAAGAAGAAACCGGCATTGCGCGATATTATGCTGGCAAATACGGATTTCGTAGGAACCATGGCATCTGCCTTTGCTCCCGTTGTGAATACCACATTATCTCTGAAGCCGGTGAAAATGGTAATGGACGGAGTCCTGAAGATAGACCATCACCGTGTGTTCCCGAAGTATTCTTCCCAGACATTCGAGAGCTGGTTCAAAAAGAATGCGATGGCTTCGCAGGATAATTACAAGAAGCATGTAAGTTTTTTCCACGGCTGTTACATCAACTATAATTTCCCTCAGTTGGGCAAAGATATGGTAAGCGTGCTTAATGCAATAGGCTATGGAGTGCATTTGCTTGAAAAGGAGAAGTGCTGCGGAGTGGCTTTGATTTCCAACGGCTTGATCAATCAGGCACGTAAGCAGGCTGAGGCAAATCTCCGTTCAGTCCGTAAGTCGGTCTTTGAGGATAAGCGTCCGGTCATCGGAGCTTCATCGACTTGTATTTTCACGATGCGCGACGAATACCCGCATCTGCTTGGCATTGACAATGCGGACGTACGCGACAGCATAGAACTGGCTACCCGGTTCATATTCCGTCTGCTCGAAGAGGGAAACGTAAAACTGAAATTCCGTGATGACGTGAAGATGAAGATTGCCTATCATACTCCTTGCCACATGGAAAAGCTCGGTTGGGCGTACTATTCCATCGCTTTGTTGCGCAGTATTCCCAATATAAACCTTACCGTGCTCAATTCCCAATGTTGCGGAATTGCGGGTACATACGGCTTTAAAAAGGAGAATTACGAAACATCGCAGGGAATCGGCGCTTCGCTGTTCCGACAGATAGAAGAAGTGGCTGCCGACTTTGTCGCTACCGATTGCGAAACTTGCAAATGGCAGATTGAAATGTCCACTCCGGCAAAGGTGAAGCATCCCATTTCGATACTGGCAGAAGCGCTCGACCTGGAAGCAACCCGTAAATTAAACAGTGATAAATAATATTATTCTTAAAATCGTAGTACTATGTGGAATTTTTTAGCACCACCTGCTCATAAGCAGGAATTACCGGCAGAGAAGATTGATTCGGCGTATAAGAGTTACCGTTGGCAAGTCTTCCTGGGTATATTTATCGGTTACGCAGGTTTTTATATCGTGCGTAAGAACTTCTCGATGGCCATTCCGGAACTTGCCCAGTTTGGTTTTGAAAAGGGCGAACTGAGTATCGTTCTCTCTATGAATGCCGTAGCTTATGCTTTGTCCAAGTTCCTGATGGGAAGCGTGTCCGACCGCAGTAACGCACGTGTATTTCTTCCGTTAGGATTGGTTTTGGCTGCCGTGTCCATGATGTTTATGATTGTGCCGGTACAGTTCTTCGGTCCGGAACAGAAATCACTGGCCATTATCGTAATGGCTGTTTTAAACTTCCTGGTAGGTTGGTTCAACGGTATGGGATGGCCTCCTTGCGGACGTGTCATGACCCACTGGTTTTCGGTGACCGAACGCGGAACGATGATGTCCATCTGGAACTGTGCCCATAACGTGGGCGGTGCATTGGTCGGCCCGATGGCAGTTTACGGTGCGTTGTGGTTCGGTTCCTGGTTCTATGGTGCCGACGCATCCCGTTACTTCCTCATCGGTACGTATGTATTCCCGGCAGCGGTGGCTATTCTTGTAGCGTTGGTGGCATATTGCCTGATTCGCGATACCCCTCAGTCTTGCGGGCTTCCCACTATTGAGAAATACCGTAACGACTATCCTAAAAACTATAGCGAGAAGCAGGAAGAAGTGCTTACCGCAAAGGAGATTTTCTTCAAACACGTATTCAACAACAAGATGCTTTGGTACATTGCTATTGCCAATGCTTTTGTCTACATGGTACGTTACGGATGTCTCGACTGGGCTCCTACTTTCCTGAAAGAAGCTCAGGGATATGATATCAAGCAAGCCGGCTGGGCATACTTTGCCTATGAATTTGCTGCAATCCCCGGAACATTGGTTTGCGGCTGGTTGAGTGACAAAGTATTTAAAGGCGGACGCGCAATGACTACTATCATCTTTATGGCTATCGTTGCCTTGTTCATCTTCCTTTATTGGCAGTTCTCCGATAACTATATAGTCGTAACCTTGTCTCTGATTGCTATCGGTTTCTTTATCTACGGACCGGTAATGCTGATCGGTGTTCAGGCGCTCGACCTTGCTCCCAAGAATGCCGCAGGTACGGCTGCCGGACTTACCGGGTTCTTCGGGTACTTCTTCGGAACCGCCATTCTTGCCAACGTCGTTCTCGGTTACGTAGCCGAAATGGCAGGCTGGGATTGGACGTTCATACTGCTGCTTATAGCTTGTGCCTTGTCAATTATTCTGATGTCCTTTACCTATAAGGACGAAAAGGCATTGCTTGCAGAAAGAAACAAAAAATAATCTTTTTAAGATAATATAGAATGACATTAAACCAGTATTTACCTTAAAAATTGAACTATGTCGAAGAATCCAATCAAATTAAGTGCAACCTTGTTAGGTATGGCCTTAGTAGCTTTCACTTCCTGTGAAGATCAAGATTTTACAGATGTGAATAACGATGCAACACGTGTTGAAGTAAACACAATCTCTGCCGAAATGGCAAAAGTGCGCGACTACGTACCCCCTTATGCTGTAATGGCTCACCGCGGTTCTACTTTCTGGGCTCCGGAAGAAACGGAATCGGCCTGGCGCTGGGCACGCGAAATGGGTGCGGACTACCTCGAATCCGACCTTCAGTGTACGAAGGACGGTGTTATCCTTGCCAATCACGATGACAACCTGAAGCGTACCACTAATATTGAAAATGTATATAGCGAACTGGTTCCGGCAACCCGTAAGGCGTTCTATATGCGTCATGGAATGAGTGAGGCGGAAGCCGAAAAACTTGTAGAAGCCGATAAAGCAAGTTTCCGTCCTTACTATGCAATGTCTTACATGTATGAGGAGTTGCTTGCACTCGATGCCGGCAGTTGGTTTAACGAAACAAGCATTGAGCAGGCTCGTGAGTCGTTTTCCGAACAACACCAGTATATCTCGGCTCTTGAAGACCAAATCCGTTACGCTGAAGGAAAAATGCTGAAGCGTGATGTTAACGGTGAACGCATATACACTGTTACCGGTACTTGGAATCCGGATAAACCCCGCGACTGTCTGACCTATAAATTTGAATATGTGGATGATCCGCAGGATACAGGCAACCGTCCGGGTGTCTATATTGAATTCAAAGAGTCTTGGCTGAACCCTTCGGACTTTGAAAAGCGCGTTTACAATAAACTTGACGAACTTGGTTGGAACATCATTACCAAACCTTGCGACGGCGAACCGTTCTATAAGAATAATAAAGTAAATGTCGGTAATACCAACGGTAAGGTCATTCTCCAGACATTCTCTCTCGAAAGCCTTCGCCGTACGGCAGAAGAATTCAAAGGCAAAATTCCTATGTGCTTCCTGTTGTGGGAGGGTAACGGTGCTACCGACCTGAAACACGATACTCCTCAGGGTTATGCTTCTTTCATTAATCTCGGTTTGGAATACAAGGCTCATATCATCGGTCCTTGCATCGCAGGCGCTCCCAACGACTATCCGGAAATGAACGCTCCGTGGCAGGCCTATCTTATCAAGAAATCCGGTATGCTCAACCATCCGTACTCATTCGATTCTTATGCGCAAATGGGAAAATATTTCGGTCAGTACAACTGGGGAAATACCGTACAATATGATGAGCTCCTGCATGGCATCTATGGCGACGGTCTGTTTACCAACCGTTCTGAAATGAGCTTGAAATACTTAATTGACAACGGTCTGCGTAAGGCTCCGGCTCCTCAGACAGTGCCGGATGCTGTTGAAACACTTAAGAGACTTGGTTACTAATTAATTTATTAACACTAATACAGATTATATTATATGAAAAAGTATATTTTAATGCCGGTATTGGCTGCATTGTCACTGTCAGGATCGGTTGCCCAAGCCCAGGACTTTGATAATAAGCCGGTTCACTACTGTCCCGTAAAAGTGGATAAATAGTTCTTTGAAATTATTGAAATATA
>OLWD01000935.1_pt1 | contig 11572 bp, 7 predicted proteins | sample 1673971 | NCBI WGS metagenome assembly OLWD01 (sample SAMEA103958136, study PRJEB25191) | human gut metagenome | reverse complement strand
TCTGATGGTGCTCGACGGTCGTCAGCAACCATTCTCTGCTGGCGGCAGTGCAGAAGAACTCGCGCAGATTATGCTTGATGCCGGATGTGTTACCGCAATTAATCTTGACGGCGGCGGTTCAACAACATTTGTTGCGAAGCAGGAGGGAAGCAACGAGCTTACAATTGTTAATCGTCCTTCGGATGGATATGAGCGCTCTGTAAGTTCATCTCTTATGATTGTTTCAACCGCACCTGCTTCTAATGAGTTCGATCATGCATTGGTTACATCGGACTATGATTATTTGACTATTGGAACCTCAATTAAATTTACTGCTACGGGAGTCAGCTCTTCCGGAAATTCCGCGAATCTTCCGAGTAATGTTGTTTGGGAATCGTCTGATGAGGCGATCGGTACAATATCAGAAGGCGGTGTGTTCACAGCCAAGGATAATGGTACTGTAGAAATCAGGCTTATGTCGAATGGCACAGAGATCGGCAGCAAGACAATAGAAGTTGTCAATCCCGATGGTTTGAAATTTACAAAGAAAAGTATCAATACTGTTTATGGCAAGCCGATATCATTGCCGTTGGTTGCAACATACAACGAGAATCCTGTTGCAATTTGTGCGAATGATATTGAATTTGAATTGAGCAATGATGCGGCCGGAGAAATTAATGCAACAGGTTCCGAGTTTTTATTTATCGGAAATGAGGAATCTGGTTTGAAAAATACGACTGTTGTTGCAAGAACATCGTACGATTATTCAATTGAAGCTTCTGTTAAAATTGCCATGTATAGCGAGAATCAGACGATTTTTGATTTTGATAATTGTACGGGCGGAGACAGAAGTTTGGCATGGACAAGAGATGTCTCGAATGCTGAACTTGTCTTCCACAGTAAGGACGAGCCTGATCGTTATCATGTCATTAATACTAATAAGCCTATGGATGTTGACTATGTTTTCGCGCTTGACATGACAACGATTGATGTGCCTGACAAATTGCGTTCTCTTCTCTCTATGGTTGCAGGAGGAGATGTGAATGATGTTACAGCATGGGATTTCCTTCTTCAGCTGGCCGAGCGTGTTAGTTCTAAGACGGAAGTAACGATTAAGATTCAGTTTGACCGCAATTTCCATGTGGATACTTCGAATCTTGCTGTATCTAATGACTATTTCTGTTTAACGAATGCAGTCTTAGACGATAATAATCTGCTCACAGTGACCTGCAATTTTGTTAAGCAAAGCCAGGCAATCGATCCGGATATTGCAAACCCGATTTGCATTCTCAGCGGAATTAAAATTACTCCTGTCGATTCCGCAGCGTGGGATGCAAACAATCGCCTTACTGCAGTAGTTTCCGGTTCTGTTGGATATGACATTTACTTAGGCGCTAATGCACTTTACAATATGTCTAATCAGACATCTTTCCAGGAGAAATATGGCATTTATCCTTATGAGGAACCCGAAAATGTTACGCATCCCAAGGGCGGACACTTCTACTGTAAGGAATACAAGACCTTTAATGATCGTTTTGTTCTTGATAATGGAGCATGGTCCGGTTGGAAAACGGAGAATGGTGTCTCATATTATTTTGTTGACAATGAAATGCTGAAGGGAATTCACAAGGTTCCCGGTCAGAATGACGCAGAAAATGAATACTACTATCATTTTGATGAGACCACAGGCGCAAGTTTAGGTAAATTTACCGGTTTGTTTGAAACAAATGGCGATCGCTACTATGCTGTTAACGGTGTACTGAAATCAGGCTGGTGGGAGCTTACAGATGAAAACGGCGAGAATAGCTACTATTACTTTGATGAGAACACTTTTAAGGGCTTGAACGGTAATCAGACTATTGATGGCTACAAGTATATTTTTGATGAATATAGACTCGTACGTGGTGACTTTGTCAAGGATGCAGGTGGTACACATTATCGTTGGGCAGGTAAATGGTTGTGCAATACTTGGCTTGAACTCGATGGAAATAAATATTATCTTGGATATGGTCCCAATGGTTATGTTAAAACAGGAATCTTTCACATTTATGAATATCCAACACGCTATGCCGCCGATGAAAATGGCGTTTGGCAGGAGAACCTAACCGGACTGTTCGATTATAAAGGTGAGACTTATTACTGTGTAAAAGGTATAATTCAAGATTCTCCCGGATTAGTAAAAATAGGAAATGATTACTACTATTTTAGAAGTACAACAAGTGCTGCGGTAAAAGGAAGAACTTATTGGATTACAGTAACAAATGGTCTTCTTCCGGCAGGACCGTATGCTTTTGATGAAACCGGAAAAATGATTAATCCTCCTGCGGTCGATCCAGATCCGGATCCCGAACCCGAAGTAAAAAATGGTATTGTTTCTGAAAACGGAAGCCTCTATTACTATGAAAATGGAGTTAAGACCGCTGCAGGATTAATAAGGATTAATGGCGATTATTATTATGTAAGATCCTCTAACTGCGAAGTGGTTCATGGTAGAACATATTGGGTTACCGATACGAACGGTCTTCTTCCGGCGGGATCGTATGCTTTTGATGAAACCGGAAAAATGATTAATCCTCCGATATGAGCCCGAGGTCAAGAACGGAATCGTGAATGAGGACGGCGAACTTTACTACTATGTAAACGGTGTCAAGACCTATGCGGGACTTATACAGATAGACGGCGATTACTACTATGTAAACAGTTCCTGCAAGGTTGTTACCAACCAGCGTTATTGGATCAGCAAGACCAACGACCTTCTGCCTGCCACGTTCTACACCTTTGGTGCAGACGGCAAGATGGTGAGATAACAAAATGGTCATAAGTGTGGTGCGCTTTGCACCACACTTTATGGGAAGACGGCATTAAAAAACCGCTTTCATTATGGCGAGATTCTTTGTTGCTTTTGTGACAGAGAAAATGTATTCATGAAAAACAAGGAGGGCTAAAAAAAGAATGAAAAAACCATTTAAACGATTTTTATCACTATCGCTGGCATTATTGATGGTGCTGTCTATGCTACCAACAATAGCTTTTGCGGTGGGAAGATTGTATGATCCTGTGGCTTTAGAAAATGGCACAGAGACTACCGGATCATTCAGCGTCGGAGGCACAGAGTATGCGAATTTGAACGATGCTCTTTCCGCAGCTGAGAAAGGTAAGGATAAAACCGTTGTTATCACTGCGGATACCACACTGTCCGGCAGTTATACCATTCCGGCGGGCGTGACCCTGCTGGTTCCGTTCGACGCTGAAGGCACGCTGTATACAACAAAGCCTGGAGCGGTCGAAACACTTGCCAACCAGACTGTATATCGGACACTTACTCTAAACAGTGGTGCATCCATTACGGTCAATGGTGCAATCAGCGTTGGCGGAAAGCTATTTACATCTTCAAATCGCCATGTTTGCAAACCTACAGGTGCGTATGGGCAGATCAAAATGAACAGCGGCAGCCAGATTACGGTTGAAAACGGTGGCAACCTCTATGCATGGGGCTACATTACCGGCAGCGGAAATGTCCGCATTACATCTGGCGCAACGGTGTATGAGTGCTTTCAGGTTACTGACTGGCGCGGCGGCAGTGCAACGATAAAGTTTGCTACTCCAGCCAATGTAAATAAAGTTTTTCCGTTTTCTCAGTATTATGTGCAAAATATTGAAGCGCCGCTGACGATAGAATATGGTGGAACAGAAAAGGCACATATTGCGGCATATGGAGAGAATATTGCGATTGGTTTCGTAGGCACTGGCGGCATGTTTGAGCTTACAGAGGGAGCTACGTTTACAAAAACATATGACCCGGCAGCAGATCGCATTTCTTTTGATATAAGCGGGAATGCATCGCTGAAGGGCATCAAAATGAAAGTCTTTATTGCAATCATTGACTCTGCAAACTATGTTCTTCCGATTAACAACAATATAAATATTAATATTCATTCAGGTGTAACCACAATCGCGCAGGATGCGGCGCTGCTCCCGGGTGTTCAGGTAACGATCGATCAAGGCGCAGAACTGAACATTCAATCGAAAGCAAATCTGTATGTTTACGATGCAGACCAGTGGAGCAAAGACTATGTTTGGGGTTCACAAAATGGCATTAGCCCGGTGGCATATTCTCCTTCCGGTAAGGGGAGCCGTGCCATCTCCGATGCTTCCATCAATGTGAACGGCGTGTTGAACGTTGAAGGCAGCGTCTATACGACTGGCGGTGGCGCGAATATCTATTCCAGCGATAGTACCGGCAAATTTGTCCAGACCGCAGTCCCCGGTACCGAAAAGAACACCTACCAATGCACGCAGAGCGGTTCGAGAGTAACGCCGGTTGAGATCCCCATCACTCCCGCCACACTTCGCAATGCCGATGATTCTTACACGGAAACCGCCGGTTCCAAGGCGGGCGACACCTATGTGTATGCCAACGGCAAATGGGCGCTCAAGGGCAACGAAATCGCCATTACCTTTGACCCGAACGGCGGTGCGGGTAGCATGGAGCCCATGAGCGTTAATCCAGGTGTTAATAACATTTTGAGCTCCAACACATTCACTCGTGAGGGTTATACATTTACCGGCTGGAATACCAAGGCTGACGGTAAAGGTACGGGATATGCCGACGGGGCAACAGTGAAATTCGATGTTGATACCACGCTCTATGCGCAGTGGACGCAGAAACCGGTTATAACCTTTGACGCCAACGGCGGCAAGGGAACCATGGGTACGCAGACCGTGAAGCCCAATGAGGCGACTGCCCTGACCGCCAACACCTTCACCCGCGCGGACTATGATTTCACCGGTTGGAACACGGCGAAGGACGGCACCGGCACGGCCTATGGCGACAAGGCAAACATCACCACCAACGAAAATGTCACCCTCTACGCCCAGTGGACGCTGCACAAGTACCATGTCCGCTGGCTGAACTGGGACGACACAGTCTTGCAGAAGGGCGACTACACCTGCGAGGATACGGCTGGATGGGATGATTCGAACAACGAAACCCCTAGCAGACCCGAGGATGAGAACTATACCTACGTCTTTGCGATGCGCTGGACTCCCTATGATGAGACGAAGGGAATCGACGGCTGGGGCTTCAACCCGCATGAGGACGTTGACTTCAGGGCAGTATTCAACGAATTTAAGAAGCTCACCGTCACTTTTAATGCCAACGGCGGCATCGGCACGATGGATTCGGTAAAAATCGTCAACGGCGGGTCCGGCGAGTATTACACGCTTCCCGAATGTGGCTTTACTCGCGAAGGCTATGACTTCGCCGGTTGGCTCATCACCGGAACTGTTGGCTACGATACTTTCGAGACGTATGAGCTTCATGACGAGAAATGGGACAATGAAATGCTCCTCGCCTTCTCCGACCTGACCCTCAAAGCCAGCTGGAAGGATAACCACTCGCTGACCGAGGTTCGTGGTAGCCGTGAGCCTACCTGCACTGAGGAAGGCTACACCGGCGATACCTATTGCAAGGTTTGTGATAAAGTACAAAAGCCGGGTAAATCCATTCCTGCAAAGGGCCACAGCTGGAATGAGGGCGTGATTACCACCGCCGCTACCTGTGAGAACGCCGGTGCCAAGACCTACACCTGCACAGTTTGCAATGCAACCAAGACCGAAGCAATCGACGCGACTGGACATACTCCGGTTGAAGTTGCGGAACAGCCCGCTACCTGCACCGAGGCTGGTCATAAAGCCGGTACGAAGTGCTCCGTTTGTGAGGCGATTCTCTCCGGTATGGAAGAGATCCCCGCGACCGGCCACACTGAGAAGACCGTTGCGGGCAAGCCTGCGACCTGCACCGAAACGGGTCTGACGGATGGCATCAGCTGCTCTGTCTGCGGAACGGTTATCAAAGCACAGACAGAGATTCCAGCCAAGGGCCACAGCTGGAATGAGGGCGAGATCACGACCTCTCCTACCTGTGAGAATGTTGGCGTCAAGACCTACACCTGCACGGTTTGCAAAGAAACTAAGACAGAAGCGATTAACGCGACCGGGCATACCCCTGTCGACGTCGCTGAGAAGCCCGCTACCTGCACCGAGGCTGGCCATAAAGCCGGCACGAAGTGCTCCGTTTGTGAGGCAATCCTCTCCGGTATGGAAGAGATCCCTACAACCGGCCACACAGAAGTAATCGATGCAGCAAAGGCCCCAACCTGCACGGAGACTGGATTGACCGAAGGTAAGCACTGCTACGCCTGCGGTGAGGTGATTACCGCGCAGGAAACTGTTCCCGCGAAGGGTCACACGGAAGTGGTTGATCCGGTGGTCGAGGCGACTTGCACGAAGCCAGGCAAGACGGAAGGCAAGCACTGCTCCGTCTGCAACGAAGTTCTCGTTGCACAGAAAGTGGTTTCTGCCAAGGGTCATGATTGGGATAGTGGCAAAATTTTAAAGCAACCTACCTATGGAGAAAACGGTGAAATGCTCTACACCTGCGCTATATGTGATGAGTATAAAACTGAAATTATTCCTAAGCTGGTGAATGGCGGAGGCGGTACTGGTGGCGCTGGCGGTGGCAGTTCTTCTGCTGGTAGCACAACCAAGACTGAAACGACCATCAACCCTGATGAATCTACCACCAAAACCGAAACAAAACCCGACGGCACAGTGGTCGAGACTACCACCGGTAAGGACGGTTCGACCAGCAAGACCACGACCAAGAAGGACGGCAGCTCCGTGACCGAGAGCAAGACCGCCGACGGCACGACCGGCACGGTCAAGACCGACAAGGACGGCAAGACCGAGGCGGAGGCCAAGATCAGCAACAAGGCGGTCGAGGACGCGAAGAAGTCTAGCGAGGCGGTCAAGGTGCCCACCGAGGTCAAGGCGGGCAAGGACAGCAATTCCGCCCCGACCGTCAAGGTCGAGCTGCCGAAGAACGCAGGTGAGACGAAGATCGAGATCCCGGTTTCCAACGTGAACTCCGGCACGGTTGCGGTCATCGTCCACGAGGACGGCACCGAGGAGATCGTCAAGAATTCCAAGCCCACCGAAGACGGCGTTCAATTGACTGTAGACGGCAATACGGTGGTGAAGATTATTGATAACTCCAAGGATTTCATTGACACCCGTAATCATTGGAGTCGAGATGAGGTCAACTTCGTCGCTTCCCGTGATATATTCAATGGCGTCGGGAATAATCTCTTTGGTGTCAGTCAGCCCATGACCCGTGGCATGGTGAATACTGTGCTGGCAAGACTTGCGGGCATTGATACCACACCCAAGAATGGCCAGAAGTGGTACGAGGTTGGTACCGAGTGGGCCAAGAGCAAGGGCATCACAGATGGCACGAACCCCGAGGCGAGCGTGACGCGCGAGCAGCTTGCGACGCTGCTTTATCGCTTCTATGGTTCACCTGCGATTAGCGGTACGCTGCGCTTTGCGGACGCGGGAGCAGTCAGCGCTTACGCGCAGGATGCGCTTCTTTGGGCGACGCAGAACGGCATTATGAACGGCGTCGGCAATAACTGTGTCGCGCCGAGCGCAGATGCCCAACGCGCGCAGGTCGCCGCGATGATGGCGCGGTACCTCAAGAACGCGGACTAAAGCCGAATACGGCACAGCAAGGAGGGGCGGTCCGATGGACCGCCCCTCAGTAAGCGTAAAACGTAACCGCATATAAAAGGCCGCCATCTCAAGTAACCGTCAAAGCTGAGGGCGGCTGGACAGACATGGGACAATAGTAGCGGAACATTGCGAAACTTCCCACCACTATAATGTTCAGGGTGTGAAGTAAATGACGAGCAATGAACTGAAACACGAAGCCAAGAAGCAGGAATGGAACATAGCTATACAGGAATGCCGGGGCAGCGGTCTCTCCGTAAGCGAATGGTGCCGGCAGCAAGGTGTTACAACAACACTCCTGGTAAGTTTCTCAGGCATCCCTCTTTCTTTTGCGGAAGCTCAAATCCTGCCAAGTAAAAAAACCGTTAAAATGCTGCGCAGCGGATTGAAAAAATGAGCCAACAGGACTATTTTATACAAGGTGAGTGTGTAAAATCAAATTTTTTAGGGGGAGGCGGATAAAAATGCCGCACCGAAAGAAGATTTTACTCTCAGACAGTAATGAAGCCTTCAGTATGCTCCTGACGGATTCCCTGCGTGAGCGCGGAAACTTCCATGTATTTCACGCAAAGGATGAGGACGAGACAACCAAGGCGCTCCACCGGCACCGACCTCACGTTCTTCTGCTGGATTTTCTGCTGCCGCACAAGGGCGGCTTTCACGTTATGCAGCAGCTGCGTGAGGGCGGACACAAAATCTCGACGATCTTTATGACAGCGCTGCCGACGCACAAGGTCATAGAGGAGGCATACCGTCTGGGCGCAAGCTTTGTGCTCCCGAAGCCTTTTACGACAAGGGCGCTGGCCGAACGGATACACGATGCACTGCACAGTGATCGGCCCTAATTTGCACACATCAAAAATAGTGACCGCCATCTCAGTGAGCGAACGGCTCCTTGAGATGGTGGCCTTTTATATCCCCATCTACGCTGCTGAGGGCGACAGCGTTATGAAGCTGCTCACGTCCGGCTTCTCCGGCAACGCGACTACTGCTCTTGCCTACATCCTGCTCGGTACCTTCGCTACGGCGATCGCTACCACCGGCCTTGCCGACATTGTCTCCAAGAAGCTGAGCAAGATCATTGGCACCACTTCTCGGCATGATCACCCTGATTGCCTGCCTGTCTCAGAACCTCATCCCCATTCACATCGCTTATATCCCCATCCTGATTCCTCCCATGCTCGTGCTGATGAACAAGATGCGCCTCGACCGCCGCGCTGTGGCTTGCTGCCTTGCTTTCGGTCATAAGGCTCCCTACATTCGATTTCCACTGCACGGGCGACGCGCTCTACATGATGAGCTTTTTGCTGTGCCCTGCGGAACGGCACCGGCCGGAACAGGAAGACGAGTAAGGGGCGCGCATATCGCTTGCGCCGCGGGCGGTTCCAACCGCTGCCAGCGCTTCCACGTCCCACTGGATCGGCTCCATGCCTATCGAGCGGATGGTGGAGATGACGTGGTCGTCATACTCGCCAAACGGGCAGCGGATGAGCGTCGGGCGGACGCCGGTCAACGCCTCGATCTTATCGTTGCAGGTGTTCACGTCTGCGATGATCTGGTCGGCGGTGAGGGAATTATAATGATCATGCGCGTTGGAGTGGTTCATGAGCTCATTGCCGCTGTCCACGATGGCCTTGGCCTGTTCGGGATACTGATCCGCCCAGTTGCCCACGACAAAAAAGGTACAGGTGACACCGTACTCCTTGAGCACGTCGAGGATCTTCTGTGTGTTGTCCGCCCCCCACGCCGCGTCGAACGAGATGGAGCACACCTTCTGGTCGCGCTGGACACAGTAGATCGGCAGTTGGCGCGTGGCGGCCGACGCGCTGACGGCGGCGGGATAATTGACGGCGGCAAAGATCGCCGCGGCGGCCAGCACCGCCGCGCCCAGCGTCAGCCATTTGCGCCGGAGCACCAGAAAGCGCGGCGGCTTCTTCTCCTTTTCAGACTTCTTCCTGCGGTCAAAATGAAACAGCATCAGCATATCCTCCCCAATTCTCTTGGTAGAGGGTATGCTGGTGCTGTTCATATCATGCAAGGGGGACGGGCTTTACTCGATGCCCGCCAGCGTTTGGGCTTCGGCGACGTACTGGTCGATGAGGCCCTGCTCCTGCATCTCGGCGATCTTTTCGTTCAGGTAGGCGACAAAGTCCTCGTTGCCCTTCTGCACGCCGATGCACTGGCCCTCGCTGTCGCTTTCGATGCCGATGTCCTTGACCGTCAGGTCATCGTTCGTTGCGGCGAATGCAAGAGCTGCGGTGTAGTCGATGTACACAACATCGAGCTTGCCGCTCTTGAGCTCCATGATGAGATCCTGCGCCTTGACGAGGCCGACGACGTTCTCTTCACTCGCAAGCTCGTTGGCGATGGGCACCTGAATGGTGCCATTCTGCACGCCGACCTTGTGACCACTCAGGTCTTCGGGCTTGTTGTAGAGCGCGTCATCCTCCGCGCGGATCAGAATGGCCTGCTGCTGCTTAAAGTACGGGTCAGAGAAATCGACGGACTTCAAGCGCTCCTCGGTCGAGGCCATACCGGCGATGACAATGTCAAAATCACCCTTGGCGAGGTTGATGCACAGGTTGTCGAACGACATGTCGACGACCTTGAGTTCGACGCCGAGGTCATCGGCGATGTACTGCGCGATAGCAACGTCAAAGCCGACGATGGTGTCCTTGCCGTCCACCTCCGTGTGGAACTCGTTCGGGGGATAGTCGGCAGAGGTTCCCATCACGAGCACGCCCGCCTCTTTGATCTGCTCGATCTTGGACTTGGCGGTGTCATCGGACGACGCGTCGCCGTCCGAGCTGCCCTGCGCGCTGTCATCGCTCTTGCTGCCGCAGGCGGCGAGAGACAGGATCATCATAAGCGCTAAAAGCAGCGCCGCAAATTTCTTGAATGCGTTCATCTTTGTTCCCTCCTGCGTGTCTTATTCCCACAGGGGCTTGTCCCAAAGGTTCACCTTGGTGCCGATGCCCATTTCCGTCGCGTTCAGATAGAGCTGATAGGCGATCATGATGTCCAGCGCGCCGAGGCCCATGGACGCGGCGGCGACGAACTGATCGTCCGAGGTGCGCAGCTTCTTCGTGCCGAGCACCAGCTCGCTCAGGTCCATGATCTGGCTCTCATCGAGCTTGCCCTCCTTCGTGAGCTTGGACAGCGGGTTCGTGTGCTGCTTGAGCTGTGTCCAGTAGTCGGCGACGATGCCGTCGGCCTTGAGGAAGACGTCCTCCATCACCTCGTTGGAGTGCATGGAGACGAGGCCGCAGCCGCTCGTGAGCCAAGAGGTGTCCATGAACGGCTTGGGCGCGGTCGTCTCGCCGACGATGAGCTGGGACTTGAGCGCCGCAGCCTTGCTGTCGCTCGTCGGGATGATCTCGACGCCCAAGCTGTCGCCGTACTCCTTCGCGATGCCCTCGGCCTTGGCGACATCAATGTCGCAGAGGTACATGGTCTTGATCTGGGGCAGCGCCTCGTGCACGGCGGAGATCATCGTGCGGCCGATAACGCCCGCGCCGACAAGGCACGCGGTGTCCGCATCGGAGGGGGCGGCATACTTGGCCATCAGACCGCCGACGGCGGAGGTGCGCATCGCGGTGATGAGCGTGCCGTCCAGAATGCAGAACGGCAGCACCGTCTCGGGGTCACTCAGGATGGAAATGTCGATGCCGTAGGGGATGCCAGGGATCGTGGCGTTCTTCTTGGACTCCGCCGCCCACTTGATGCCGCCGATGTTGATGTCGCCGCCGATGTAGCAAGGCATGGCGTTGAAGAACGACTGCCAGTTTTCCTTGTCAGGGATGCTGGTGTTGGTCTTGGGCGGGTTCTTGATGAGGCCCTGACTGAGCATCGCGTAGGTCTTTTCCGTAACGGCCAAGATCTGTTTCATATCGAGAAGGCCGGCCTTGATGACATCTTCCTGCTTAAGGAACAGAATTTCGGGATTGATCGTGTGAAGCATTTTAATTTCCTCCTACAATAATAATTACGGTTTAAGGCGCGGCAGCCAGCCGCGTCTTTTTCC
>OLWD01000914.1_pt1 | contig 11827 bp, 9 predicted proteins | sample 1673971 | NCBI WGS metagenome assembly OLWD01 (sample SAMEA103958136, study PRJEB25191) | human gut metagenome | reverse complement strand
CGAGCAGCGCGGCGCGGTAGGCCTGGTCGTGGTCTTCGAAATTGTAGGCATGCAGCGCCCGGTTCACGAATCGCAGGTGCGCCCCGAAAGCGTCGTTGGCCGGGGTGCCGGAGGGATAGTACTCGATTTTGTCGTGGTTGCTGGACTCCTCGGCATTCAGGCGTCCCTCGATGCGGATATTGCCCGGCTCGATATAGAGCACCGCGGCGGTTTGTCCGTTTTTACGCACGAGGGCGGCTGCCGTCGGTTCGTCGTAGCGCCCCTTGTAACGGAACGAGCCATCGGGGGCGGGAAGCACGGCGAGCGTGTCTTTCGTGACGGATTCGACCAGTGCGACCGAGTCGTTCAGCCCCTCGATATGTCCCGTAAGGGTATAGCGGAAGCCTGTCGGGCGGCATCCGGACAGCAGTGTCGCGGCAGTCAGCAGGAGCAGTGTCTTTTTCATGGGGCGGCGGTTCGCAGACCGGGGGTTATACCGATACGCCGAAATCGCGCAGGGCGTCGTTCAGCGAGGTTTTTTTGTCGGTGGACTCCTTGCGCTGGCCGATGATCAGCGCGCAGGTGATGCTGTATTCGCCCGCGGGGAACTGTTTGCGGTAGCTGCCCGGGACGACCACCGAACGCGGCGGCACGTAACCCTTGTAGGTGACGGGCTCCGGCCCCGTGACGTCGATGATGTGCGTCGAGCCGGTGATGACGGTGTTCGAACCGAGCACCGCCTCGCGGCAGACATGCGCCCCCTCGACCACGATCGAACGCGAGCCGATGAAGCAGTTGTCCTCGATGATGACCGGGGCGGCCTGCACGGGTTCCAGTACGCCGCCGATGCCCACGCCGCCCGATAGGTGGACGTGCTTGCCGATCTGGGCGCAGGAGCCGACCGTCGCCCACGTATCGACCATCGTGCCGGCACCGACCCAGGCTCCGATATTGACGTAGGAGGGCATCAGGATCGCCCCCGGCGAAATGTAAGCTCCGTAGCGCGCCACGGCGTGCGGTACAACCCGTACGCCCAGCTCCTCGTAGCCGTGCTTGAGGTCCATTTTGTCGTGCCATTCGAGTTCTCCGGCCCGCATGGTGCGCATCTCCTGCATCGGAAAATAGAGCAGAATCGCCTTCTTGACCCACTCATTGACCTGCCACTGGCTCCGAGACGGATCGATGGGTTCGGCCGTTCGCAGGCGGCCCTTGTCCAGTTCTTCGATAACGGCGCGGACCGCCTCCCGCACACGGGACTCCGCAAGCAATGCCCGGTCGTTCCAGGCCTCTTCGATAATTTGTCGCAACTGATTGTCCATTCCTGTTTTTCGCTTTCGTTATTCCGGTTTCAAAGTTACAAAATTCTCCTGCGGATCGCCGGATGCCGGCAACTTTTTCGTATATTCTGCGAATATATGGAATGTTCGGACAATCTTTGCGAACAAACCTGCACGATTGCGCCGGACTTTTCGTATATTTGTCTTTCGAAACCCTTCAAATACTAAAATATGTTAAAACACGTTAAAATTACTTTGGCGGTTTTCTGTGCCGCTGCTGCACTTACCGCCTGTAAGTCATCTATGAAAATCAAACACCTGCCTTATCCCGAGGCCGAGCGTACGGAAGTCGTGGATAACTACTTCGGCACCGAAGTCGCCGACCCCTACCGCTGGCTCGAAGACGACCGTTCGGAACAGACGGCCGCCTGGGTCGCTGCCGAAAATGCCGTGACGCAGAATTACCTGGATCAAATTCCGTTCCGCGAGGCGATGCGTGCCCGCCTGACCGAGCTGTGGGCTTATCCCTGGGAGGGAGCTCCGGCTAAATTCGGGGATTATTACTATTTTTACCGCAACGACGGACGACAGAACCAGGCCGTGCTGTACCGCCAGGCTTCGCTCGACGCCGAGCCGGAGGTATTCCTCGATCCCAACACGCTCTCCGAGGACGGAACGGTTGCGCTGTCGGGCATCTCTTTCTCGGAAGATGGCCGCTACCTGGCTTATGCGGCTTCGGCTTCAGGTTCGGACTGGAGCGACATTCATGTCATCCGTACGGCGGACAAGCAGCCCACGGGCGATATCGTAAAATGGGTGAAGCTCTCCAACGCAGTGTGGACACCCGACGAAAAGGGATTCTATTACAGTACGTTCGACGTTCCGGAAGCGGGCGTCTATTCTTCCCAGAACCAATATCAGAAGGTATATTATCACACGCTCGGTAAGCCTCAGTCTTCCGATCGTCTGATTCATATGGACACACAACATCCGTTGCGCTATTTCGCTTCCAGTGTCAGCAAGGACGGCAAGTGGCTTTTCATCACGGCATCGGAGGGTACGTCGGGCAGTGAGATCCTCTACCGAAAAAGCAGCGATAAGAAGTTCAAGGTGCTGCTTCCCGGCTTTGCCAACGACCACGAGATTATTCGCGCCGAGAACGATAAACTTTACGTGCGTACCAACCTCGATGCTCCCAACTACCGCGTGATCCGCATCGACCTGAATAATCCTTCGGTGATCGAGGAGATTATCCCCGAAAATCCGAAGAATATGCTTGAGATCGTCAGCAAACCGGGCGACTATCTGATGGCTTCCTACCTGGAGGATGCCCAAAGCCAGGTTTACCAGTACGACTGGAACGGCAAGCTCATTCGGAAAGTCGAGCTGCCCGCCATCGGATCGGCAGGCGGATTCTCCGGTAAAAAAGGCGAAACGGAGGCCTTCTATTCGCTGACCAACTTCACGACACCTTCGACCGTTTACCGTTACGACCTCGCAACGGGCGAATCGACCCTGTATAAGCGTCCCGAAGTGAAATTCAACCCCGAAGACTACACTACGGAACAGGTGTTCTACACCAGCAAGGACGGCACGAAAGTCCCGATGTTCATCGTCTATCGCAACGGACTGAAGCTCGACGGCAACAACCCCTGTTACCTCTACGCTTACGGTGGGTTCCAAATCAGCCTCGCGCCCTGGTTCAACCCGGCTGCCATTATGTTCATGGAACAGGGAGGCGTTTATTGCGTAGCCAACCTGCGCGGCGGCCTGGAATACGGAGAAGAGTGGCACAGGGGCGGCATGCTGGACAAAAAACAGAACGTTTTCGATGATTTCATCGCAGCGGCCGAATACCTCATTGCCAACAAATATACCTCGTCGAAGAAACTCGCCATCGCGGGCGGTTCGAACGGCGGCCTGCTGGTGGGTGCCTGCGAAGTGCAGCGTCCCGACCTGTTCGGCGTCTGCCTGCCGGCGGTCGGCGTGATGGATATGCTCCGCTACCACAAGTTCACCATCGGCTGGGGCTGGGTCGTAGAGTACGGCTCGAGCGACGACGAGGAGCAGTTCGACTACCTCTACAAATACTCCCCGCTGCATAACATCAAGAAGGGCACGAAGTATCCTGCGACGCTGATAACGACTGCCGACCACGATGACCGTGTCGTGCCGGCCCATTCGTTCAAGTTCGCCGCCGAGATGCAGTACGCCCAGGGCGGCGACGCTCCGATCCTGATCCGCATCGACACCAAGGCGGGCCACGGCGCCGGCAAACCCGTCTCGAAGCGCATCGAAGAGGCTACCGACGTGTTCTCGTTCCTGTTCGAGAATACGGACACGCCTTACAAGACGGTCGAAACGAAATAATGCTATTCCGGTCGCATGTCCGAAGCTTCGCTGAAAACGGAGTTTCGGAAGCAGCCGGGCCGATCCCGATGCGGATCCGGAACCCGGCACGACGAAGTACCGGCCGATAACCATACTGTTTTATTGAGCGATGAAAGTTTACAAGTTCGGCGGCGCATCGGTCCGCAACGCGGACGGTGTGCAAAACCTGCTGAAGATCATCGGTGACGAACGGGATCTGTTCATCATCGTATCGGCAATGGGTAAGACCACGAATGCCTTGGAGAAGGTTTTCGAAGGGTTGCAGAAGGGCGACAAAGCCTTCTCGATGGAGCACATCACCGCGCTGAGGCAATACCACGCCGAAATCGTAAACGAACTGTACGGCGCTCCGACCCGGCTCGAGAAGATCGAACGGCTTTTCGGGGAGCTCGAACAGGTGGCGACCGAAACGGTCTATCGTCCGGAAGACGCCGAGCTGTGGTACGACACCGTCGTCGCTTTCGGCGAGCTGATCTCGACGACGATCATTTCGGAGTACCTCTCCGAACGGGGTATCGACAATTGCTGGCTCGATATGCGACGCTGCTTCCGCACCGAACAGCGACACAAGGACGCCTCGGTCGATATCGCCGCATCGCGGACTCTGCTGCGCAACGCCATGAAACAGTCGAAGGCCCGTATTTTCATCGGGCAGGGCTTTATCGGAGGTGCTCCGGACGGCACGACCACGACCCTGGGACGCGAAGGTTCGGATTACTCGGCAGCGGTGGCGGCCAATATCCTCGACGCGGAATCCATGTCGGTATGGAAAGACGTGGACGGCATCCTGAATGCCGACCCGAAGGTTTTCCCCGATGCGGTGCAGATCGCGGAACTGAACTACCTGGACACCATCGAGCTGGCTTACAGCGGGGCACAGATCATCCATCCCAAGACGATCAAACCGCTGCAAAACAAGAACATCCCGCTCTACGTGCGGCCTTTCGGGGACAAGCGAAAACCGGGCACGGTGATTCGCCGTATGTCGGCGCCGATCGAGGTTCCGATTCTGATCCTGAAGAAGGATCAGGTATTGCTGACGATCCGTTCGCGGGACTTTTCCTTCGTGCTCGAAGAGAAATTCGCGGCGATCTTCTCCCTGCTGGAGCGACACCGTATCAAGGTCAATCTGGTGCATAACTCGGCGGTGAACCTCAGCCTCTGCGTGGATAACTCCTGGCATATCGACGAGGCGATTCAAGCCCTCCGAAACGAGGAGTTCGACGTAATGAAGGTCGAGAACATGGAGCTGCTCACCATCCGGGGCTATAACGGCGATTTGATGGAGCGATATGCTTCGGGGCCGGAGGTTTTTCTGTTGCAGAGAACTCAATCGACGGCCCGTATTGTCCGGAAAAACCGGTAGTCCAACTTCGAAAAAAGACGCTAAAATAAAAGAAGAGAAGTGGGGTCGATGTTGGACGAATACAAGAAAAACATTAGAAAACCGAATCCGGAGGAGCTACGACTCATTAAGTTTTTGGTACAAAAGGCATCTTTGAATATGTCCGAGGGCTGGGAAAGATCTTTGACTGTTTCTTGTTTGAATGATGGAGGAATGGGCAGTATGAAATTATATATGTCTTTACCGCCGAAAGAAATAATATCAACGATTTTTGTCAGTGAGTGCTCTTTTAAGGATTCTGATGGAATAGATGTGTTAGCCTCATTATATCTCGATCAAGATCATGAGATTTGTGAAGTGGATATTTGGAAAGCTGATTTTTCTCCTTTGATAAGGATCTCTTCGGATATTAGCTTATAAAACGGAGGAACATGGGAGATTTGGGATATTCGAAGCATGCATTTCGTGTAAATGGTGAAACTTATTATCCTGGAAAATTATGAAAAAATTAATAATTTTATTGATCAGTCTTTTCTTCATTGCCTCCTGTGCCGTTGTAAAATCCAGCAGAATAGTTGGAAAATGTTACTTGGGTTATCCTTATCGCCAGATTATGGTATTCATTTGTATGCTGAGTTTTATGCCGATAGTACGTTTTTATATAGGTCAGCTGGCTGTTATGATATAATCGGCCATTGGTACATAAGCGGTGATACAGTGATTTTATCTTCGCCAAATTTCAATGTCGAAACTCGTCCTATTGATCTTTATATTTTTGCAGAAGAAGAGATTACAGATTGGCGTTTTCCTGATGAGTATTATAAATTTACGGATATGGAGGGTAATAGAGATGCATATATTATTAAAGGAGATACTTTATATCCTGTACTGAAAAACGGGAAGTCTCTAATAGAATATTTGTACGCAATACCGAAACCGGGCCCTGAATTAGGTCTATATAATAGAGGAATTTATTTTGGGCCGAAAAAAGATAAGTAATCTTTGATTGTTACTGCCGGACTTAATGTCCGGCAGTTTTCTTTTGTAGATTGGTGAATTTTATCTATCTTTCTACAAAGAAAAAATGTAATTATGAAACGACTAATAATTTTGTTAATCGGACTTTTCTTTATTGTTTCCTGTTGTAGTGTCAGGCCCGGCAAACTGACCGGTAAATGGTTTCGAAGTACAACTTGTGTAGATGATGCAAGAACTCCTGGATTATATGTTTACTTTTATCCTGATGGCGGCTTTTTGTACCAAATGGCCTATGCTGACGGAGCTACAGGTGCTTGGCGAATCGAAGGCGATACTGTTATTTTATGGTCTCCGGATTTCAGTATCGTGTTGGATAGTGTTTTGCTGCCGTACGGCCCACGCTGTTGGCCTAATTTGAATAAATATACAGATGCTACAGATGATAATAGAGATCGCTACCTTGTTCGGGGGAATAAACTATATCCCATCATGAAAGATGGGATTAATGAACTTCCTCTTGTAAAAATTTCAAAAAAACAAGCAAAAATAGAACTACAAGATTATCCATTTTATTACAATGTGAAAGATTAATTAAAGATTGTCTAACAAATCCGTGAAATTGAAAGCCCCCCCCTGTCAGAGTGCATTCTGACAGAGGTGAAAATGTTAGAATCGGACTTGTTAGGCAGCCCGTTTTAATTTTTGGCATTTTGGTAGTGCCCGAACGCACGTTTACCGTCGCCGAAAGCCGCGGACGATCGAAAAAATCGTTTCGGAGGCAGGAACCTCGCCCTGCTGTTTCATCCGCCAGATCGTACGTACCATATACCGCTCGATGTCCCGGTAGAGCCGTTTGAAAAGAGGGCAGTCCTGATAATTCTCGTTGTCGAGCAGCACGTCCCGGATCGATCGCTGGGTATTGGTGTAATTGCTCATTTCGTTTTTCAGCGCCACGCCCTCCTTTTTCGAGGCAGTGATTCGCGCCGCAGTCATCTGACGCAGTTTTTCGCATACGGTTTCCAGTAGCACCATCACCACGTTGTCCATCAACGTGTGCCCGTGCATATAGAGATAGGTCGTTTCGGGCGTTACCCCGAGCCGACCGAGTTGTGCGGCGAAATCGTCCAACTCCGCCGCCTGTTTGGGATGCTTGCTGGCGAGCGTTTGCTCGCGGCGGGCGACATTGCGCTGTAACCAGGCGATCGTCCGGGCCCCGTTATCCTCCAAATCGAGGTAGTTGAGCCTTACCGAAGACTTGAAATCGACAAGAGTGAACACATGCTCGTCCGACAGCTTCGCCGAATAGGCATACCAGAGAAAAAGACGGTAAATCGTGCGGGAATAGTCGGCCATGAAGCGTTCGAAATCGAAGATTCGGGTATCGTTCTTGGTCGCCTTGACGCAGACGTTGTGCAGCGAGGGAGCATAGCAGAGGTAATTCTCCGTGGCATAGGTGTAAGTATGGAACATATACCGTGAGTCGCGGATCAGGCGCGATTGCTCTGTCGCTCCGTTGAACAGGAAATCGAAATCCGAATCCACGCAAAGCAACATTCTCTCCGACGATTCGGGAATCATCGACATCAGCACCTTCTTGCCTTTGGGCAGGTCTTTGCGGGTCGGCACCGATATTTCGAAATAGAGGTAAGGATTGGAGAAACAGTCGAAGACGCCCCGCCAGAAAGCCACGTCCTCATAACCTTCGACGAAGACCTTCACGACTCGCAGCGACGGGTCGCCCGGTAGCGGCCGGGGCAGCGGACCGTCGTTTTTCCTGGCAAACGGATTGATCCGCCGCAGTTTATCGGTGATTTTTCTCATGTCGTTTTACAAAGGTAGTAAAAATGAGGGCAGAATAAACAAACTTGTTTGTTTTATTCTGCCGAAGTCAATTATATTTTTCAATGCCCCTTTATCCGATGGTCGCAGCATCGAATCCGCAGGATGCTTATTCGCGGCCCGGGCCGTGTCTGTAATACCGACGTTCCCCTGAATTCCCTCCTTGGGAGGGGACTTAGGAAGCTCGGTTCTCAAAGAGGTTCCTAAAGTACATAATCACGTTCGAAAAATATGTTTTGATTTCATGCTATCTATTACATAAAGTCGGGAGGAAGTAATAGTCATAGCATCAGGTCTTTCTTTTGCAATTTCACGGATTTTATAAATCAAGTTGCTAATTTAGCTCCGGGAGAATACTTATACGAAAAAGGAGAATTTCATAAAATATAAGGAATAAGAAAGTCGAAAGAGTCGGATTGGATTTCCCCGTTCAATAATTATATTTTGATGTTCTGTTTTATTACTATTATTGTTCTATTTCTTGCATTATGGGCAAGAACCGGGTTTATCAGTCTTTAACTTAGCTCGTAACTATGAGCATGCCCGGAAACCTTCTGATTCCCGAGGCTTATCTATTTGGACCGTTGAAGTAAAAATTATTTGTCGGAACAAGCATTGTGCGCATGTCCGATCGATTTTGTCGGGTTGGATGAACGAGATCTTAAAAGAAAAGAACGATTGAAAGGAGTAATAGTAATCGTAGAAAGAGTTGAAATAGGAGATGATCTGGTTGTATTTTAGTAGGTTCGTTAAAAAATAACGGTTGTTGTGCGTTGTTTCGGAGAAAATCCTTATATTTGCATCGCGTTGAATCCCGAATGGGAAACGGACGCGATGCGCGAAGGTTGCGAAAGGTAGTTTGAGAGAGTGGTGCGGAAATTTTCTTCTTGTGAATTTTTTGAAAAATTTGGAGGAAAGAAAATAATGGTTACCTTTGCAGTCCCGAGCCATTTTTAACGGGAGCTTAGCTCAGCTGGTTCAGAGCGTCTGCCTTACAAGCAGAGGGTCGGGGGTTCGAATCCCTCAGCTCCCACAAAATCGAAAATCGGATGAAAGCCACTCAATTTTTTGAGTGGCTTTTTTATTGCTGGTTTTACGAGAAGGTGTTCTTTGAGAAGAGGATCTGCGGAGGAATGAATGTGATGGCATTGGTTTTACGTAGGATGTGAAAAAGTAGGATTTTTTCGATGCTTCGGTTTGTTCTAAACGAGGATTTTAGTATTTTATTTATACATCAAAAGTATTAAGTCGTTTAATGCGAGGAAATTTCGTTTAAAACATTTGAACGCGTGCGGGAATCCGTTCGTACCGGTACGGTTTTTTGGCACGTGTTTTGTTTTTCTGAAGGAGCCGGGTCGGAGCAATAGCCCGATTCCGGCGAGGTTTCTTCATTTATTTAAGTTTGGGTTAGTAGTTTAGGAGGGTAACCTCCGAAGGCGGAAAGCAGTCGAGAAGACTCCTTTCCGTTTTTTTGTGCCTGCTGAAGAAGGCAGGCAGGACGATTTCTGTTAGTGTTATTTTTAGAAGACAAGGTCTGCCGGATATTGGGCTATCTGTTCATGGCAGGGGCTGTGGGGCGCTCCGGAAGGTTCGACGAACTCTTGCCGGGATACCTTTGTTCGGGGACGTTTGGAGCCTATCGCATTTTGTAGCTGATCCGGGCAGAAGTTTCCGGGCAGGTCGTTTCGGCGATTGGGGATTGGGTCGTTTTGCCTTCCCTTCCTCTTTCCTTTTGACTGTTGGCGGGCTTCCTCCCGGCTGTCCAGGTTGTCGGGGGAGGAGCGACGTCGGGGTGATTTTTGCGTGCAGACGGTGTCCCGGTCGCTGCTCGGGGTGTTTCGGGAATCGGTCGTGAAACGGCTGAAATTATCCGGGCAGGTCGTTATTCCGCTTCGTTTCGTGGTTTTTCGCAAAGAATTTTGCCTTTTTCGGGAAAAATTTGTATCTTCGTTTCGATTGCAGGGAAATGCGGACCGGTTTTTGCATCTCTCCTAAATCCCCGGGCGGATGAAGATTTCGCCGGGTTTGGTTTAATAATTAAAAAGAAACAACGATATGTCGATAACGAAGTTCAAAGGACAGCCGGTGCAGATTGCCGGTGAATTTGTCAAGGCAGGAGCTGCGGCTCCCGATTTCGAATTGGTCAAGACCGATCTTTCCACCCTTTCTCTGAAGGATTTGCGTGGAAAGCAGGTGATCCTGAATATTTTTCCGAGCCTCGATACGGGCGTTTGCGCCGCGTCGGTGCGTAAGTTCAACAAACTCGCGGCGGAGCTGCCGGGAACGGTCGTGCTGGCCGTTTCGAAAGACCTGCCTTTCGCTCATGCGCGTTTTTGCACGGTCGAGGGAATCGAGAATGTCGTTCCCGTGTCGGATTTCCGGAAAACCTCGTTCGATGAGAGCTACGGCGTGCTGATGACCGACGGCCCGTTGAAAGGGTTGCTGGCTCGTTCGGTGGTGGTCATCGACGGGGACGGCAAAGTCGTCTATACCGAATTGGTGCCCGAGATCACGCAGGAGCCCGATTATGACAAGGCGCTCGCTGCGGTGAAGAGATAGCCGCGAGGCTGAAAATCGAAGGAAGCCGGCTGTAGCGGATTTTTCTGCGTCGCGCTTTGTCGCGGAAGTCTTTCTGTCGTGGACAGATCGCACCTCCGGATTCACGCAAGACTTGAACAGGTGCTTTGGTCCGACTTCTTGGAACAGCGTCCCGTCACTATGTGGCGGGACGTCGTCGTTTATTTCCATAGGGGCTTGCCGCTTTTCGTATCTTTAATTTTGTTGTGGATATTTTGTTCCGGCAAAACACAAATTTATTTGCTTTTGCGTTCGGTTCGTTCGCATCTTGGACGAAGCCTAAGATACTTTCGTTCGGTAAGATACGAATGGGGGCGCTTTGCCCTCGCTTATCCGTATCTTTGCAGAAGATAGGATGCGGTTCGGCAATCTGTGCGTGCAAGCCCGCACGATTCCTCTCTTCTTTTCCTATCTTTGACATAGTCTTAGATAGGATGCGCCTCGGAAAACAGGGAACAAGTTCCCGTTTTCTCTCGCCTTTCACTATCTTTGACTTCGCCTGGATAAAATCGGATTCCGGTTGTGTTTGCCCCGGCTTTTTCGTATTTTGACTTCGTCTTAGATACTTCGCCTCGGCAAAATGCAAATAAATTTGCTTTTGCATTCGGCTTATTTGTATTTTTGTCTTCGATAGCGGCTGTTTTTACACGATATGGAGATTGTTTATCACATAAAACCTTTTGCGGAACTTTCGGTGGGGGAGCTGCATGCGGCAGCTTCGCTGCGCGAACGGGTCTTCTACCTCGAGCAGCATGTCACGACGCTCGATGCCGATGAGAAGGATCCCTTTTCTCTCTTCCTGTGGGCCGAGTGTGAGGGGCAGACGGTCGGATTTCTGCGGATGATTCCGCGTGGGATTGCTTATGCCGAACCGTCGATCGGACGCGTTTGCGTTGCCCGAACGTACCGCCGTCGGGGAATATGCCGGGAGATGGTGAGCCGAGCTATCGGCTACATGGTTCGGGAGTGGCGGGCGGAAGCGATCCGCATTTCGGCCCAAAGCTATTTGATACCCTTTTACGAATCATTCGGATTCGAGGTCGTATCGGACGAATACCTGGAAGCGGGCATTCCGCATAAGAAAATGCTGATTCGCCTGGATCGGGAACATGGGCGAGAAGCGTGAAGCCTGCGGTGAAAAAAACCGTCGCACCTGCTTTTCGCCAGCCTTGTAACGACAAAGCGACTGCGAGCCTGCGCGACGGGAAATAATACCACTTTTTATTTTTTAACTCGTTATTAACCATCTTTCGTATGTGCATAAAACATACCAAGCGAAAAATTTTGGAATCGTGTGCGGAAAGAAAAACGATAGGGGCGGGCGAAACATTTTTATTTTTCGATCCGAAATCGGTTCGGTAACGGGTGGAATCCGAAGGCATGGAAGAATTTATCGCTTCGCTGACGCAATTTTTTACCGACTGGGGTTATGTCGGTCTTT
>OLWD01000901.1_pt1 | contig 11965 bp, 8 predicted proteins | sample 1673971 | NCBI WGS metagenome assembly OLWD01 (sample SAMEA103958136, study PRJEB25191) | human gut metagenome | reverse complement strand
CATTGCATCCTTAAAATGAGAAATTAAGCAATGGGGGCACGCTGGGGTGGAGAATCGGAGCGATTTTTGCTCCGAGTAAAAACAGTGCGCCCTTTACATTTTCCCCTCCCCGTGCTACAATGACTAAAAATGAATATAGGCCTTTTAATCTAGTCCTGTGAGACTAAGAAAGGGACTTTTGCTACAGAAGAAATGAGCTGCAGTGGGCGGCGTACTTTAGGGTGCGTGCCTTTAAAGAGAAGCCTTCTTGTCTTATGGGGACAAGGGGGCTTATTTTTGTTGCAATGAATTGTTTCCCAGATTGACCATGACAAGTAAGGAGGCTATCACATGGCAAAGGCAGCGGTCAGCCTGTCCGGAAGGGATATCTTGGATCTGTCATCCCTTTCGGTCGAGGAATACGACCTCATCATGAAGACAGCAGCAGAAATGAAGAAAATCCTGAAACGGGATATCAAGAAGGTGCCTTCCCTCAGGGGAAAATCCATTGTTAACCTGTTTTATGAAAACAGCACGCGCACGCGTTCTTCGTTTGAACTTGCCGGTAAATATTTGGGGGCCGATGTCATCAATATCAGTACGGGCACTTCGAGCGTCAAGAAAGGGGAGTGCCTCAAGGATACGGTGCTCACCATGCAGTCCATGGCCTGCGATGCCATTGTTATGCGGCACCCCATCGAAGGTGCGGCCAAGTACATTGCCGATATCGTAAAACCGGTTGTCATCAATGCCGGAGATGGCTGTCATGCCCACCCCACCCAGGGTCTCCTGGATATGTTCACAATCCTTGAAAAGAAGAAATCCTTCAAGGGCCTCAAGATGGCCATCATCGGAGATATCCTCTACAGCCGTGTGGCACGCAGCAATATTGCTGCTTGGACGAAGCTTGGTGCCGATGTCCATGTGGCGGGGCCGGTCACGCTCATGCCTTACGAAATGGCGTCACGGTCCATAAACGAGTGGAAGAGGCCATTGAAGGCGCGGATGTTGTCGACATCCTCCGTATCCAGCTTGAACGGCAGCAGAGCGGTCTTTTCCCGACACCTCGCGAATATGCCCGTATCTTTGGGGTCAACGAGGAACGCATGAAACTGGCCAAACCGGATGTGATGATCATGCATCCCGGTCCCATGAACCGCGGTCTTGAAATTTCCTATGAAGTGGGCTACAGCGACCAGGCTGTGATCCGTGAACAGGTTACCAATGGGGTGGCGGTTCGGATGGCGCTCTTATTCTTGACACTGACAGGGGGGAAACAAGTTGAAAACGCTGATTAAAAAGGGACACCTTGTCGATCCCAGCCAGCATCTGGATGCTGTGAAGGATATCCTCGTGGAGGACGGGATCATTAAACGTGTGGCTGATTCCATCGAAGAAGCCGCTGACGAAACGTATGATGCTTCAGGAAAGGTGGTTGCTCCGGGCTTCATCGACCTGCATACCCATCTTCGCGAACCGGGACTTGAAGCAAAGGAAGATATCGTTTCCGGGACGATGGCAGCGGCTCACGGTGGCATTACGCGCATCGCCTGCATGCCGAACACGAACCCTGTCATCGATACCTCGATTGTCGTGAGCGGAATCAAAAAGAGAGCGGCAGAAGAAGGTTATGTCCATGTGGAAGTCATTGGGGCTATTACGAAGGGCGAAAAGGGCAAGGAACTTTCTGAAATGGGAGATATGGCCATGCGGGGCGCAATGGCGTTTTCCGATGATGGGCACTTTGTAGAGGATCCCCTGATGATGCTCAAGGCGGCCCGTTATGTGAATTCCTTTGATAAGGCGCTCATTGTCCATGCCATTGAGGAACACATGAATCATTCGGGCTATATGCACGAAGGCGCCGTATCGGCAAGGCTGGGTGTGCCGGGCATTCCTTCCATTGCAGAAGATATGGCAGTTGCCCGCGATGCCATCATTGCCGAGTATACAGGAACCCATGTCCACATCGCTCATATTGCAAGTAAAGGGGCGGTGGATATCGTTCGCCAAGCAAAGAAAAGAGGTGTGCCCATTACGTGCGAAGTGACGGTTCATCATTTGACGCTCACTGATGAAGCCTGTGCTTCCTTTAGTACGGCAACCCGCGTTTCGCCGCCCCTTCGCAGCCGGGACCATGTGGAAGCCCTGCGGGACGCCCTCAAGGATGGGACCATTGATGCCATCGTAACGGATCACGCACCGCATGCACCGGAAGAAAAGGATGTGGAATTCCGCAATGCCCCGAACGGATTCTGCGGTCTTGAAACGAGTGTCGGGGTCATTCTGACGGAACTCTATCATACGGGTCTATTTACCATTAATGAGATTGTCGATAAAATGAGCTGCCGACCGGCTGAACTTTTCCACCTTGACGGGGGCACCCTCCGCGAAGGCAGTTCCGCCAATATCACCATCCTGGATCTTGATAAGGATTGGGTCGTCGACAGCAGCAAGTTCTATACCCGCGGCAAGGTCACGCCTTTTAATGGAAAACACTGCAAATGGCAGGCTGCCGCCACCATGGTCGATGGTGTATTTGTGATGAAAGACGGTGTCGTATGCAAAAAGTAAAAGGTAAGTTGGTACTAAAAGATGGTGGTGTCTATGAAGGAACCCTTTATGGGGACCATCCGGCTGTTGGTGAAGTCGTCTTCACAACAGGCATGAGCGGCTATCAGGAAACCCTGACGGACCCTTCTTTCTGCGGACAGATTGTAGTCTTTACCTATCCGCTCATCGGCAACTATGGCTGCAATCCCATTTTTGATCAGGGGGATGGCTGCTGCTATGAAGGGCTTATCGTTGATGAACTCTGCGATGAACCGAGTTCTTGGCGCGACGAAGGAACGGTCCTTTCCTTCCTTGAAAAGAACCATATTCCGGTCCTTGCTGATGTGGACACGCGGGCCATTACGCGCCGCATCCGGGCTTACGGTACGCTTCAAGGCGTCATCGTTCCTTATGATATGCCTGATGAAGACGTCCAAAAGCTCCTTGCCACGCCGGAACGGCATGATCAGGTGGCTCAGGTGACGACAAAGAAAGTCTACCACATGGGGGACAAGGAAAAGAGCAAATTCAGCGTTGCTGTCATGGACTATGGTATTAAGCGCAATATCCTCAAGAGCCTTGTGGAAAAGGGCTGCTATCTGACGGTCTTCCCGGCGGAAACACCGGCTGAAGAAGTCCTTGCCATCGATCCTGATGGGATCTTCCTTTCAAATGGCCCCGGCGACCCGGCGGACCTTACGGTTGAAATCGACAACATCAAGAAGATGATTGGCAAGAAACCTATCTTTGGAATTTGCATGGGGCATCAGGTCATGGCCCTTGCGTGCGGGGCCAAGACAAAGAAAATGCTCTTTGGCCACCGCGGCATCAACCAGCCGGTGCGGGACTATGTGGATAACTGCATCATGATTACGTCCCAGAACCACGGCTTTATGGTTGACGAAGATTCCCTGAAGGGGCTTCATGTGAAGGTCATCAACCGTTCCCTCAACGATGGCACCATTGAAGGAATCCAGTATCTTGATCATCCGACCTTTACGGTCCAGTTCCATCCGGAAGCTTCCCCGGGACCGAGCGGAAACGGATATCTCTTTGACCGCTTTATTACCATGATGGGGGGACACTGATTATGCCAAAAAGAAACGATGTCAATAAAGTCATGGTCATTGGCTCCGGTCCAATCATCATTGGTCAGGCTGCCGAATTTGACTATGCAGGAACCCAGGCCTGCCGGGCCCTTAAAGAAGAAGGACTGGAAGTTGTCCTTGTAAACTCCAACCCGGCGACCATCATGACCGATGTGCATATTGCTGACCGCGTCTATGTCGAACCGCTCAATGTGGAATTTCTTGAAAGCGTCATCCAAAAGGAACGGCCGGATTCCTTGCTTGCTACCTTAGGCGGCCAGATTGGCCTTAACCTTGCCATCGAACTTGATAAGACGGGCATCCTCAAAAAATACAATGTGAAGCTCATTGGGACCCAGATCCCGAGCATCATGAAGGCTGAGGACCGCGAACTCTTCAAAGAAACGATGGAAAAACTCCATCAGCCCATTCCTCAGAGCACGATTGTGGAAAGCGTTGCCGCGGCAAAGGAATTTGCCGACCGCATCGGCTATCCGCTCATTGTGCGTCCGGCCTATACATTGGGCGGTACGGGCGGCGGCATTGCCCACAACGATGCTGAACTCGACGATATCTGCACGAAGGGGCTCCAGTACAGCCTCATTGGTCAGGTCCTCATTGAACGCTCCGTTGCCGGCTGGAAGGAAATTGAATTTGAAGTCATCCGCGACCATGCCGACAACTGCATTACGGTCTGCAATATGGAAAACCTTGATCCTGTGGGCGTCCATACGGGCGACTCCATCGTCGTGGCGCCGTGCCAGACCCTGACGGACCGTGAAGTCCAGATGCTGCGTACGGCCGCTATTGATATTGTCCGCGAACTCGGCGTTGAAGGCGGCTGCAACGTGCAGTATGCCCTGAACCCTGACAGCGAGGAATATATCGTCATTGAAGTCAATCCCCGCGTCAGCCGTTCGTCCGCTCTTGCTTCCAAAGCAACGGGATATCCCATTGCCAAGGTGGCATCAAAGATTGCTGCCGGCTATACCCTTGATGAAATCGAAAATGCCGTTACGAAAAAGACCACGGCTTGCTTTGAACCGACCTTGGACTACTGCGTACTGAAGATTCCTCGCTGGCCTTTTGACAAATTTGTCAAGGCAGACCACACCCTGGGCACGCAGATGAAGGCAACGGGCGAAGTCATGGCCATTGAACGCAACATCGAAGCAGGGCTCCTCAAAGCCATTCGCTCCCTTGAAATCGGCCTGATTCACCTCGATATGCCGGAATTCCATGCCCTCAGTGACGAAGAAGTTTTTGCCAAGGTTCATCTTGTCAATGATGAACGCTTCTTTGCCATCGCTGAAGCCTTCCGCCGTGGCATGACCGTCGACGAGGCTCACGAAATTACTAAGATTGATGAATTCTTCCTGCGGAAGATCCGTCATATCGTAGAAATCGAAAAGGCCATCAAGGAAGGTCCGCTTACGAAAGAGCTCATGAAGGAAGCCAAGAAACGCGGTTTCTGCGATGAGGAAATTGGCCTTCTTACAGGCAAGTCGGCTCTTGAAATCCGCGCCCTGCGCAAGGAAATGGGAATTGTACCGGTCTACAAGATGGTGGATACATGCGCAGCCGAATTTGACGCGGAAACGCCGTACTACTATTCGACCTACGGTGTCGAAGACGAAGTGCGGCCCAGCAATAAGAAGAAAGTTGTCGTTCTCGGGTCCGGTCCAATCCGCATCGGTCAGGGCGTTGAATTCGACTACTGCTCGGTACACTCTGTCTGGGCCCTCAAAGAAGAAGGATACGAAACAATCATCATCAACAACAACCCGGAAACGGTTTCCACGGACTTTGATACGGCAGACCGTCTGTATTTTGAACCGCTGACCTTGGAAGACGTGCTGAACGTCATCGACCGGGAACAGCCTGAAGGCGTCATTGTCCAGTTTGGCGGCCAGACGGCCATCAACCTTGCCGGGCCCCTTCATAGCTGCGGCGTGAAGATCCTTGGTACGAGCGTCGATGATATTGACCGCGCTGAAGACCGTGAACGCTTTGATGAAGTCCTGACGGAAGTAGGCATTCCCCGTCCGAAAGGACACACCGTCTTTGATGTGGAAGGCGCTGTGAAAGCCGCCCACGATGACGGCTATCCTGTCATGGTCCGTCCGAGCTACGTTCTTGGCGGCCGTGCGATGGAAATCGTCTATAACGATGATCAGCTGCGCTACTATATGGCAAATGCCGTCAAGGCCTCGAAGGAACATCCTGTCCTTGTTGACCATTACCTCATGGGGACGGAAGTCGAAGTCGATGCCATCAGTGACGGCGTCGATGTCGTCATCCCGGGCATCATGGAACACATTGAACGGGCTGGTGTACACTCCGGTGACTCCATCGCCGTTTACCCGCCGCGCACGCTGAGCGAACACATCATCGAAGCAATCATTGAATACACCAATAAGCTGGCCCTGACGCTCCACGTCAAAGGTCTGCTCAATATCCAGTACATCGTCCGCGATGAAAAGCTCTATATCATCGAAGTGAACCCGCGCTCCAGCCGGACCGTCCCGTTCCTGTCGAAGGTCACGGGGATTTCCATGGTGGATGTTGCTACCAAGTGTGCGGTAGGTAAGAGCCTCAAGGAACAGGGCTTTGAATCGGGCCTGAAACTCTTCCCGGATTATTACGCTGTCAAGGCACCGGTCTTTTCCTTCAACAAGATGACCGATGTGGATATCACCTTGGGACCGGAAATGAAGTCCACGGGCGAAGTCATGTGCATTGATAACCAGTTCCCACGCGCCCTTTATAAGGCCTGCGTTGCTGCTGGGACCAATGTGCCGGATAAGGGAACTATCCTCATTACGGTCGCTGATAAGGATAAAGACGAAGTGACGGAAATTGCCGAAGGCTTTGAAGATTTGGGCTATACGATTGCGGCAACGGAAGGCACGGCAAACTTCCTCCGCAGCAAGGGCATGACCGTGGAAACGGCAGCCAAGATTGGCGAGGACAGTCCGAACCTCCTGGATGATATCAAGGAAGGCAAGATCTGCATGGTCATCAATACCATGAACCATGGGGAAAGCACGCGCAGTGACGGGTTCCGGATCCGCCGCAGTACGGTGGAACACGCCATTCCTTGCCTGACGAGCCTTGATACGGCCCGCGCCCTCCAGCATGCCCTGGGGGCTATGCGCCGCCGCCGCATTGTCAGTGTCGTTGCCCTGCAGGACCTTAAAACGGAGTAAGCCATGACGAAATTCTTGGAAGATGGAAGAGTGGTGGGGCAGCGCAGCCTGTCCCACGACATCCGAATCATGGAAATTTGGTCACCGCAGGTAGCGGCCTCGGCTGAACCCGGTCAGTTTGTGACTGTAAAGAGCAACGATTTGAGTGTGCCTCTTTTGCGCCGTCCTTTTGGGGTATCCGGCGTCAATCGTGACAAAGGTACCTTCCTTCTCATCTACCGGATTGTGGGGGAGGCGACGCAGCTGCTTGACCAGCTGAGAAAAGGGGATTCTATCAGTGTCATGGGTCCTTTGGGACGCGGTTTTGACCGGAGCCACCATAAGGTTCTTCTTGTTGGCGGCGGTGTTGGTCTTGCGCCCCTTCGTTTCCTTGCGGAAGACTATCCCCAAGCGGACGTGGATGTCCTCATTGGCGCCCGCACGGCAGAGGAGCTTTTTTGGACGGACCTGTTTCGGGATAAGACGGTTCACCAATTTGAGACCACGGAAGATGGTTCCCGGGGGACGAAGGGCCTTATCACGGCGCCCTTGGGGCAGCTTCTTGATGAGGGCGGATATGACTGTGTCTATGTCTGCGGACCTTCGCCGATGATGCGGGCTGTGACGAAAGTCGTGGAACCGCGGGGCATTCCCTGTCAGATTTCCCTTGAAAAGTACATGGGCTGCGGCCTTGGCGCGTGCCTTTCCTGCACATGCAGCGGTATCGGCAAACGGGTCAAGGTCTGTAAAGATGGCCCTGTCTTTTGGTCACGGGAGGTGTCGGAATGGTAAACAATAGGACCCTTCTTGAAACTGAGCTTTGTGACCTTCATCTTAAGACCCCTATCACCACAGCGTCGGGGACCTTTGGGTTTGGCCTTGAATTTACGGATTTTCTTGACCTAAATAATGTGGGCGCCATTACGGTAAAGGGCACGACCCTTCATCCCCGGGCCGGCAACAAGGGACAGCGCATTGTTGAGACCCCTTCGGGTATCCTTAACTGTGTAGGTCTTGAAAACCCCGGTGTGGACGTTTTCCTAAAAGAGACCCTGCCTCAGCTGAAGGCATATGACACAAAGGTCATCGTGAACATTGATGGGGACAGCGCTGCCGAATATGGCGAACTTGCTGCCATGCTTGACGTGGATGGCGTTGATGCGCTGGAACTCAATATTTCCTGCCCCAATGTTGCCCAAGGGGGCCTTGCTTTTGGCACGAGCTGCAGTGCTGCCGCGCAAGTCGTGGAAGCAGCCAAGAAGCGAACCCATAAGCCCATCATTACAAAACTTTCACCGAATGTGACGGATATCACGGAAATTGCCAGAGCCGTGGAAGCGGCAGGGACCGATATGATTTCCTTGATCAATACGCTGGTGGGTATGAAGATTGATATCCAGACCCAAAAGCCGGTCCTGGGCAATATCATGGGCGGCCTTTCCGGTCCAGCGGTCCGTCCGGTTGCTGTGCGCATGGTCTATCAAGTTGCTCAGGCTGTTAAGGTGCCCCTCATTGGGATGGGCGGGATTACCTGTGCCGCTGATGCCATTGAATTTTTCCTTGCCGGAGCGTCTGCCATTGCCGTAGGGACTGCTAATTTTGACAATCCACGGCTTGCAGAAACCATTTCGCAGGGGATCGCGGCCTATCTTATCGACCATAACCTCAAAAATATTCGGGACCTTGTTGGCAAGGCCCTGCCCAATCAGTAAGGAGAAGAAGGAAATGACGAAGGTACAAGACCGTCTGATTGTGGCCCTTGATTTTCCTACGGGACAAGAGGCGAGGGCCCTTGTTGAGGAACTGGGTGATGCGGTTACATTTTATAAAGTAGGGATGGAGCTTTTTTACAGTGAAGGCCCGGCCATTGTTTCCTATCTGAAGGAACAGGGCAAGAAGGTCTTCCTTGACCTCAAGCTCCAGGATATTCCCAATACAGTGGCGCACAGTCTTGCTGTGTTGACGCGTCTTGGGGTGGATATCATGAATGTCCACGCCGTTGGTGGACCCAAAATGATGGCAGAAGGCATGAACGCCATCCGGGAAGCAGCGGAAAAACTCTGCGTCGCGGCACCAAAACTCATTGCTGTGACAATCCTTACGAGTATGGATGAAGCGCAGTGGGCGCCTCTTGGTTATGCAAAGCCCATTGGCGAGGAAGTCCTTGCCCTGGCGGCGCTTGCTAAGGAAAGCGGCCTTAGTGGGGTCGTTGCTTCCCCGCGGGAAGCTGAAGCCATCCGCAAGGCCTGTGGCAGCGATTTTCTCATCGTGACGCCCGGTATCCGTCCGACTTGGGCGGCAGCCAATGACCAGAGCCGCATTGCGACGCCAAGTATGGCCATGAAAAATGGGTCAACCCATCTTGTAGTCGGTCGGCCCATTACGAAAGCGGAAAACAAGATTGACGCGGTCAATCGGATCTTGAAAGAAATGGAAGGTGCCCTTCATGAATAACAAAAGTGTCCTGAGTATGCTCGAAGAAACCAATGCTGTCATGCATGGCCATTTTCTCCTCACGAGCGGACTTCATAGTCCCATCTATGTGGAAAAATTCAATGTCCTGCAGCGCCCGGAATATACGGAACAGCTCTGCAAGGAAATTGCCAGCCGGTTCATCAACGACAATGTGGAACTTGTTGTCGGTCCGATGACGGGCGGCATTCTCCTGGCCTATGAAGTGGCAAAGAACCTTGGAACGAGATTCTTCTTTACGGAACGAGTCAATGGCAAGATGACCTTCAAGCGGGGCTTTGCCATCAAACCGGGAACCCGTGTCCTTGTGGTGGAAGATATTGTAACGACGGGCGGCAGTGTCCGGGAAGTGCTCGATGTCGTCAAGGGCGAAGGCGGCGTTCCCGTTGGTGTCGGCCTCCTCGTAGACCGCAGCGGCGGCAAAGTGGACTTTGGTGTCCGCACGGAACCGCTCCTGCGTCTTGATGTAGAAACCTATAAACCGGAAGAGTGTCCCATGTGCAAAGAAGGTACACCCCTGACTCAGCGCGGCCGGACGGGGAAGTAAGAAGATAAGGAAAACTGCGGTGCCAAAGGCGCCGCAGTTTTTTGTTTGGGAAAGATGCTGTGGTGCTGTGATATTGTGATGCTAAAAGACCGCACGGCACGGCGCCAAACCGTCTCCCTATCGGTCGTGGGCGCCGAATTGATTTTTTGGTCACACGGTCCGTGAACCGAATTGCGTTGGCAGCGTCTTGTGATTAGCGGTTTTGGCCCATCGAAAGCGGAACGGCATTCGCCGTCTCCAAGGCAAAAGACCGTAACGTGAGCCCTGAACCGAACGTAGACACGAATTACACGAATTCGGTTCAGGGCTTTTTGAGCGTGGGAGGTACTGTATGCTCTTGGTAAATGAGCTGTTGTTTGCGTATTTCTCAATCGGGCCTAGCTCAAAATTCAATCTGTGGGATTATTGCTATGATGATATTCAGCAGCGCATTCCTTATTCTCACCACTGCCCGTCTTGGTATTTTGCCTCTAAACTCGATTTCTCTGAAATCGATCCGCCCCACCAGGGCGGGGGACCGAAAGCCGCATGTTGCCTCATTGAAATGAGGCAAGCGTGCCCTTTCGGTGGTGGATGAGGAGCGCGGCGACGTCTCCATACGAGCGGTAGCGAGGTAGATTCGCCCGGAGTTTCGAAGGACGATTTTGAAGCGGAGCGAAAGTCCGAGAAACATGTCCCTGGGCGAATCAAGTTCGGACCCGTTCCCCCGCAGGGGGCGGTTTGGGTCCGGCGTTACAGTTGCCTTCCACTTTTTTAGCCAGCTGCCACCGGTAGCCTTAGCCAAGGAAAGCCCCGTCACATATGCCTTCCGCCTTAGCCTACCTTTATGCCTCCCATCATGTTCCTTTTCCCCCATAATTATGATAAAATTAAGTGTTATGCAAGGAGGAATCCCTATGCTCACAAAACCACTCCTCGAGGCTATGAAGGCTTATCGGGAAGATCATGTATACCCCCTTCATACACCGGGCCATAAGGGCGGACGCGGTGCTGATGAGGATCTCAAGGACCTATTGGGTGAAAATGCCCTTTTATCTGACGTATCACTTATGGAGGAACTGGACGATATCCACCATCCTGAAGGAGCCATCAAGGACGCTGAAACGCTGGCAGCGACGCTTTATGGGGCAGACCGCTGCTTTTTTGGTGTCAATGGCACGACGGGCGTCATCCATGGCATGCTCCTTGGCGCGCTGCGTCCTGGGGACAAGATCCTGGTTCCCAGAAACAGCCATAAGTCTGTTTTGGGCGGTCTCATTCTTGGCGGCTTAGAACCGATTTCCCTGGCTCCTTGTTATGATGAGTCGTGGCGCATGACGCTTCAGATTACACCGGAGCAGGTGGATGCGGCTCTTAACAAGAAGCCTGATATCAAGGCCGTCTTTCTTACGACCCCAAATTATTTTGGCCTTGCTGCCGATACGGAAAAAATTGCCAGGATCTGTCATGAAAAAGGGGTACTGCTCCTTGTTGATGAAGCCCACGGTCCCCATCTTGGATTTTCGTCCCTGCTTCCCAAAAGCGCCATGCAGTGCGGCGCTGATGCAGCAGCGCAAAGTACCCATAAGATTGTGGGTGCCATGACGCAGTGCTCACTTCTTCAGGTTTCCTATGACCGCATCGATAAGGACGCTATGGAACGGGCCATGAGCCTTGTGACGACAACAAGCCCGAACTATCTTCTTATGGGATCCCTTGATGCGGCGCGTTTTCAGCTTGCCCAAAAAGGCACAGCCATGGCGAAAGCCTCCCTTCGCGCGGCTGCGCTTCTCCGCGAAGAACTTAAAAAGATTGACGGTCTTCCGGTCCTTACAGATAAACTGATCGGAAAGGGCGGCGTTGCGGCCATGGATCCGGGGAAGGTCACGATTATGACCAGCGCCCTGGGGCTTACGGGACCGGAAGCGGCGGAAATTCTGCGCCGCGAAAAAATTGCCGTTGAGCTTGTCGATGAAGATCACGTGCTCTTTCTTGTTACCTATGCTGATGACCATGCAGAATTTGCCCAAAAGGCCGTTCTTATCCGGGAAACGCTGGAAAAAAGCCGGAAACCGGTACGGAACGTAGCGCCAGCGGCTGTTCTCTCAAAGATTCCGGAACGGCGACTCCTGCCGCGGGACGCGTTTTTTGCGCCCCAT
>OLWD01000884.1_pt1 | contig 12144 bp, 12 predicted proteins | sample 1673971 | NCBI WGS metagenome assembly OLWD01 (sample SAMEA103958136, study PRJEB25191) | human gut metagenome | reverse complement strand
GCAAATTTTGCGGGACTTTTTTCATTTCAGCTATTGACTTTTGTTTGCAGGACTCTATTCTTTTCTTCCGGCACAGCCTGATTTCGGGCGGTGCCTGCTTGTCGTTTATCTGCTCACCTGCGCCGTGTTCGCCCTTCTATTTGTGCGCACATTTTGCTCACGTCTAAATATTTTTCCTATCTGTTTAGTTACTTATCATATTACTTTTGATAAAAATCCAAAACCTTCAAAGAGTTATAATACGGCGATGTAATGATTGTTTTGGTTTTTGCAAGTTTTTTTCTGCTATTTGGGCTCTATGCTGTAGATTAACTTGCTGTATTGCATCAGGATAATCTACACCTTTTCCAACTTGAGCGTGTAAAGTAAACCAATCGCCAGCTACTAATCTGCGAACTTCAGAATAGTTGCCTTCATTCAAAATGCTATTAATACAACATGAATATCTTTTAAAAATATCAACCGCATAAACATCTGGAGTATGAAAAAAAGGTGTCGTTGGAATATTAAACGCTGTAATATAAAATGAAATGTTCCTCGAATTACACAAGGTCATAATCTCTCGAAGGAGTTTTTCGTTTGTTATTTCATCGAAGAAAAATGAAATATGTTCAGTTTGATTAGAAAGACGTAATAACTGCTTAAGTTCATTAAGAAATGAATCAAATATAATGTGCTCCGTATTGTGGGGACCACCGCATTGAAACATTTTAATTCTCGACCTATCACAATTAAATAATTGTGTGAGTAGATATGACTTGCCACAATGATTTGAGCCAATAATTAATGTGGTTTGCCGATTAGCCCTCACGATGTCCTCGATTAGCGCTCTGCTTTCAACTTCGAGGCCAGAAACGACCTGATTGATTACATGGTATTCCATCTCTGTCTCCAATATAATGAATTACTTTCTTCTCTCCAATTATACTATAAATCAAAAGCTTTTCAACATGTTTGTTGGTAATTCCGCCAAGTCGCGCAAGCCTTTTCGTCTATTATAGATTTGCAAAAAGTTTGACAAAGTACTCTTTCAGTGCAAGTTTCCAACTTGTTCGGGTCTTTGAACAATGGAAGCGAGCATATATACCTTATTTGTGTGGTATCCCTAATCGCTATGGTATAATGGACGAAAAGTACAAGAATCATTCCAAGCATCATTGCTTCACGAAGCAAATATATGAGGATCTACCTCGAAACAGGGTCGAAGAATCGTTGGATGTTTTGCGCTTGGCGGGAGTTGTGGCTAGCGATATCCAATTAAAATGTTGGACTAGCAATACTATGTATAATATTCCGGAGAAATATGTAATCGTGCATCCCGGTGCTGATTTGATACGAAAAACTTGGCCTACTAGGTCATTTGTTAAAATCATCTCCAATCTGGAAAAGGATGGTCATATAATAATTGTTACCGGTGTTCCCAAAGAAAAGCCGCTTCTTGAAAAAATGAATGCCGAATATGTTAGATTATACGGACATCTCCTCGATATTCGTGATAATTTATCGATACTTACGAGTGGGAATAAAAGCTTCTGCATCGTTTTTTGATGATTATGACGACAAACGTCAGAATTTAATTAAAAAGTTGGGGTTAGGTGGAGTGCCTAACCCCAACTTTAATTATAAAACCAATTTAATACGCAGGCACACCGTAGCCGTAAATCTCGTAGTGACCGATTACATAGCTGTTCTCACGGCAGCTATCGCCAGAGTTACCCTCGACGGTATAGACACGCCCATCTTCAACTCGCTCAACAATACCCACATGGTCGGATTCACCGTCCTGTGGTCCTGAAGAGCCTTTGTTGTCCCAATCGAAGAAGATAATCATACCCGGTACAGGTTCCTCAGAACCGTCAAGCCATTGACCACGCTCCTTGAACCAATTTACGCCGTTGACGCACCCTGCGAATTTGGGGATTACACCCGCATCAATATAGCCGCACTCATTGGCGCACCACGATACAAAGCAGGCGCACCACTCTACACGGCTACTAAAGCCGTACCAGCTCCAATAAGGTTCGCCGCCAGCATTGCCAATCTGAGAAAGAGCGACAGTAACGATTTCACCATCACCTGTGCGAATACCATAAAGAGCTGCTGCCCATAGCGAATTGTTTTCGTCTTTCAAAAGCTCTGCAAGATAATCTCGTTGCTCTTGACTAAAACCATACTGATCTGCCATCTCATCAACAGTCTTATGGCTGACAGTGATATAAAGGATGGTCTTGGTTTCTGTGGTTTCGGTTTCCACGATATTACCGTTCCCATCGTCACTTTCCTCAATGACAGTTTCCGTCTTAGATTCTGTCCGAGAGCTGACTTCATTCATTTCCCAGAATATATCTGACAGGAGCTGTTTCTTGGTATCATCCATAGAGGCAACTTCCTGTGGATTATCAGGATCGGTATTGATTTTGACCGCATACACAGCAAGCACTTCTTTCCAGACTGCCCGACTGCCGCTCATCTCAAGGTCATTGTACTCAGTAGAGGACTTGATTTCCGTTAGCTTATTGTCGTAGTCGGTGTTAATTTCTTGGACAACGGTTCGCATGGTCATCCCGCTACCACTATCTTCACCTGAAAAGAAAATGCCAAACACAGAGCCGCAGATCAGAGCAATCAGGCAAATCACGACAATGACCGCAACGGCAACCCAGCCGCCTGCGGCGATAGCGGCGACCAGTGCTTTTGTCGCCGCTATGATCGCTTTGACTGCGGCAATCGTTGCTTTTACGGCGGCTTTCACACCGGCAACGGTTGCCTTGGCTGCGGCTTTGGCGGCTTGTGCAGCTTTCTGCGATGCCTTCACCGTAGCCTGTGCGGTTTTCTGCGCCGCCTTTGCCGCCTGCTGCGTGGTCTTGATTGCCGTTTTTGTAGTCTTGACTGACTTCTGTGCGGCTTTGCCTTTTCCGGCAGTCTTGATGGTTTTCTTGCCGGCAGAACCGGCAGACTGTTTGATCGTCTTTTCCGTTTGCTCGACCGCCTTGATGGTCTTATTCCCGGAGGTGCGGACAGTCTGCCTTTTCATCGACTCAGCCGCCCGCTTTTCCCGGAACCTCTGAACACCGTCCTTTGCTTTGGACACATTCCGTTTCGTTTCTTCCAGCCCCTTGCGCCCCTGCTTATCAAACTGGTGCGCCGTTTCGTGTGTGATACGGTCAACGCCGCCTTCCACACGGTCGGAGGCGTACTCCTCGGCATTATGCTCATCCGGGTGCGTTGTGTGTTCTGCCTTTTCCTTCGTCTGCACATAGGCGGAGCGCATACGGTCTGCGGCAATTGCCGCTTTGTCGATTTTCTTGATTGTGCCTTTCACGACATCTCTTGTTTTTATATCAGCCATTGAAACCTCCTTTCCGAAGCGTACCAAAACGCCCCTAAATTAAAAACGAGGGGTAAAGGTATAAACACCTTACCCCTCAAAGTGCGGGAGCTGAAAAGCCTTGATATTGCTGGCTTTTTCAGCGCCTATTTTTCGACTCTGCCCGTTTTCTTCTTGCGTACTCTGCCTGCTGAGCTTTGTAAGCTCTTTGAGCGCACTTCTCGCAATATTTCTTTCGGTTGCCCTTCTTGATAATCGGCGCACCGCAGGACACGCACTTTTCAAAGCGTGTGCCAAGAATATCCGCTTCCAGCAAAGGCTCTGCCGGCAAAACAGCTTTGCGGAAATACTTGCAGAGAAGTGAGTATGAGATGCTCTGCACACAGGCGCAGGGTTCTCCGTCATCCAGCGCAAGGCAGTTGCCGTTGTCATAATTGGCACAAAGGCGCTTAATTAGGGCGTTTGCCCTCTGCCGTTGCTTCGGCGTAAGTCTTGGCAGCATCTGCACCACCGTCCTCCGTTATGCGCTTCGCCACGACCACAAGACGGCTGTTGTTGCGGCTGTACTCACAGGTAGACAGCGTAATGAGCTTATCGCCGTATTCGGCGGTCACGCCGGTTTCATAGAAAGACAGCTCCTTGCTCTTGGCAATAAAGTCGTCAAACTCATTGACACTCTCTGCGTCTATAAAGCGATAAAACTTGAATGCTTCGGGACTGTCGGTGTAGACCACCGTGCGGAATACGGCAACGATCTCATACTCCTGCTTATCCGTCAGTGTGTTGAAGGTGATTATCCGATGCTCGCTCCAAAAGTCTTTGTTCTTGAACTTTTCAAGGTGGGCAAACATTGAACCGTTGGACATATGGTGTCCATAGATGACAAGATTGTCGGACGGCTCCTGCACATTGCAATCCTCCTGCACATAGGGACAGCCATAGTCGGAATAGTCCTTATCAAAGCCGTGCTTTAGATAGAAATTCGGATCATTCACCGACTGCATCACGGGATAATTGATGTTGGTATCTGCAATACTGATCCAGCCCACCAAATCGCCGTTCTGCTGATAAAGCTCTGCAAGCTCCGGCAGAAGCATCTTTTCCTCGGAATATGGAATCTGCTCCGCCGGTTCCGTTGCAGCATCCGTCTGTGCCGCAGCATTCACAAGGTCAGCCAGCTCGCTATAAAGCTCAGCTTGCTTATTCGACTCCTTGTAGTGATCGATAATAAAATAGGTGCTTGTGCCGAGGACGGCTACAAACACCGCAATAAGAATCATACAGATTTTCTTTTTCATTGAATTTCCTTTCCGAAAAGCAAAATGCCCGCCTGTTTCCAAGCGAGCATTTCACGATTCTGTCGTTTAGTATTCAGAGCTTAACAGGAAGTCCGCTATGTGCATCGTCTTGATACCCTCGTAGTTTCCTCCTGAGAACTCATCCGTTGTGAGAACATATTTGGGGTAGTTGTCGTGGATCTCCAACAAACGCTCATACTCCCGTTTTTCCGTTTTCGGAGAACGAAGCTCCTGCGTCACCTGCACATAGAGCTTTTCATTTTGCCGAACAGCCACAAAGTCGATCTCGCCGCTGCCGGACTTGCCGACATTGACGGTATAGCCTCTGCGGCAAAGCTCCAAGTACACGACATTCTCTAAGCTGGATGCCACGCTGTCAGCGTTGTAGCCAAGGACGCTGTACCGCAGGGCGGTGTCCGCAAGATAGAATTTCTCCTGTGTTTTCAGAATTTCCTTACCCTGCAAATCAAAGCGGGAGCATCGGTGAAGCAAATAGGCTTTCTCCAGCTTCTCCAAGTAGCTGTAAACCGTTTCGTTGTCCAGCGCACGGTGCTCTGCTTTCAGATAATCCGAAATGGATTTTGCGGAGAAGGTATTGCCCACATTGTTGAAGGTGTACTTGACCACTCGTTCCAACTGGTCTATCTTTCTCACCTGATTGCGCTTGACAATATCCGAGAAGATCGTGGAGTTGTAAATATCCCGCACGATGGTGTAGACCTCGTCCTGAGAGAACTCCTGCAAATGCGTTGCCGGGAAGCCGCCCAAGCGCACATAGTTGGCAAGCTCTGCCTTCGGCTCTCCAACCTCGGTATATTGGCTTTTGAACATCAGGTACTCGCCAAAGGACAAGGTGAAGATGCGGAAAGACACATACCGTCCCGTCAGATAGGTCGATATCTCAGAGGACATCATTCGGGAGTTGGAGCCTGTCACATACAGGTCAACATCGAAGTCCGACGCCAGTGAATTGACGACCTTTTCCCAGCCCTTGATTTCCTGAACCTCATCGAGAAACAGATAGGTTTTTCCATTGGGCGAAAGACGCTCTTTCAGCTGCGTATACATCTGCTTCGCCGTCATATCCTCATATTCCATTGAGTCATAGCGGCAACTGACAATGCGCTCCTTCGGGATATTTCGCTGCGTTTTCAATCTCTCCATGATCATTTTCAGGATCGTTGACTTTCCGCAGCGGCGCACTCCCGTGAGGATTTTTACAAATGGCGTATCCACATAAGCCATAATCTTCTCTACATACAAAGGTCTGTAAATCATCGTGACCACCTCCGTTTGTAGATAGTATACCGCAATTCTCATCAAAAGTCAATTTGTTTTGCGATTATAAACCGCAAAACTTTTCGGCAATTTATTCAACTGCGGATTGCCTGCTATATGGCGAGGGTTAAGCCCCCTCGCCCGGTTTGGTGGTCATCAGCTTATAGAGCTTCGTGTTCTTGGGGAATTTATTGGCAAACGGTACAAGGCTGGAGCCGACCTTGATTAGTCCGTGACCGGCATCCACATTGGTGATATAGGAAAGCTGGGTGTCCGAAATGTTCAGCAGCTTCGCAAGCTCCAATCTGTCCGTAGATGCCTGATTGAGCATAACAATGAACTCGGAGTTTGCCAGCATCGTTCTTGCCGTGTGGGACTGAAGCAGGTCGTCCACATTCTGCGTGATGCCCGTGGCATAAGCGCCGTACTTTCGTACACGCTTCCAAAGGGTGAACAGGAAGTTTGCACTGTACTCGTGCTGGAACAGAAGGTAGATTTCATCGATGAAGATGAAGGTGTTCTTGCCCTTAGCTCGGTTCTGCGTAATACGGTTCAGGATAGAGTCGAGGACGACCAGCATACCGATGGGCATAAGCTGCTTGCCGAGGTCAAGGATGTCATAGCAGATCAGGCGGTTATCCGTGTCCACATTGGTTTTCTTGGCGAAGGTGTTCAGAGAACCGTTGGTAAACAGCTCGATGGCAAGAGCAATCTCCTGCGCTTCAGGTTCGCACTGCTTCAAAAGCTCTGCTCTAAAGTCCTGCAAGGTCGGCACTTCGCCGGTATAGTTGTTCTGCTGATAGGTACGGTAGACGCTTGCCGTGCAGCGGTCGATGATGGACTTCTGCACTGCACCGAGGTTGTTACCTCCGATGAGTTGCTCGCACAGGGACATAATGAACTCGGATTTCAGAATGACGGGGTTTGCGCCGTCGCCGTACTCCCGGTTCATATCCATCGCATTGATGTGGGTGGGAGAAGTGGCAGAGATGTTAATGATTTCGCCGCCCAGCGCCCGCACAAGGGGCGAATACTCTCGCTCCGGGTCAATGATAATGATGTCTGCGTTGCCGGCAAGCACCTGATTGATGACCTCGCCTTTTGCGGTAAAGGACTTACCACCGCCCGAAACACCGAGAATAAACTCGTTGCCGTTGAGGAGCTGTCTGCGGTCTGCGATGATCATATTCTTGGAAATGACATTCTGACCGTAGTAAACGCCATTGGTATGGCAAATGTCCTGCACACGGAACGGGATAAAGACCGCAAGGCTCTCTGTGGTCAGAGTACGGAACGACTCAATCTTGCGGACACCGAAGGGCATCGCCGTATTCAGTCCATCAAGCTGCTGGAACTTGAGAATACCGAACTGGCAAAGGTGCTTTCTTGCTGTGGTAAGCAGAGCTTCTGTGTCATTGTCAAGCTGCTCCTTGGTGTCCGCCGTGTGAACCATCGTCAGAACAGCAAACATCATTCGCTGGTCACGGGTCGTCAGGTCGTCAAGGAACTCTTTCATTTCCTTGCGCTGTTGTTCGATGTCGTAGGGAAGCTGGGCAGAAAAGTTGTTGTTGGCATTCTGCCTACGCTGCCAGTTGGTCGCATTGGTTTCAACGCCGAGCAGACGGCTTTCGGCTTCTCGCACGGCTTCATCCGTGGGTACGGGGATAACATCAATGGACATCATCAGATTGCGGTTGAGGTCGGTCATTTCCGCAACCATATCGCTCGTGGTCTTTTCCTTGAATTGTGCGGCTAAAAGCAGCCGCTTTTTCTTTTGCCCAATCAGGCATACGCTCCGGCTTTACTTCACCCAGCACATCCATACGCTCATACCGTCCTCTTTCTGACGCACGGTAGCCGGAGTAATGACTCCTCGCTCCTTGACGCTCTCCACAAGCTGTATCATATCCTCATCGTCCCGTACCTTAAATGGGTGGTCGGGAAAATCGTCGATCAGCTCAAGGGGAATATCTCGGATTTTACTGAGCTTGGCATCATCCCGTTCCTCTTGCGTAGAGAACAGCTCATCGAGCGTGTTCGTGGGCAGCGTGAAGTCGCTCTTTCTGCCTGCCATCGGCTAACACCTCCTTCGTAAAATCCGTGTAAGCCTTAGACACGGTGCTGCTCGGCTCATAGGCGTATATGCTTTTCCCTTTAGATGAAACCTCGGCGGCTTTTACGGCAATGGGAATGGTCGTCCGGTATATCCTGATCCGACAACCGAAGTTCTCTCGCAGCGCTTCTACCGTACTTTTGGCAAGATTGGTTCTACCGTCTACAAGCGTGAGCAGAATACCGTCGATTGTCAGGTTCCGATTGGTGTGCTTCTTCACCTTGGCAATCGTCGATAAAAGCTGCGTCATACCTTTTGCGGGGAGATACTGTGCCTGCACGGGAATAATTACACTGTCCGCCGCAGTCAGAGCATTGAACGTTATCATACCGAGGGACGGCATACAATCTATCAGTACATAGTCGTATCTGTCCTTCGCTTGGCTGAGATAGTTTTTCATCACGCTCTCTCTGCTCATTGCAGTCACAAGGCTCATCTCCAACGCCGAAAGGTCAAGGTTTGACGGAACAAGGTCAACCTTTTCTTCGTGGCTGAGAATGCCGGAGAACGGGTCTTGCTGTTCTTCCCGCATTACCGCTGATAGCTTATTGGAAAGGGTCTGCGGCAAGCTATCCGTATCCTGCCAACCGAGGCAGGTAGTAAGGTCGCCCTGTGGGTCAGCGTCCACGAGAAGCACCTTTTTGCCCTGCATAGCCAATCCTACGCCGAGGTTTACTGCCGTGGTGGTTTTCCCCACGCCGCCTTTTTGGTTGCATATCGCTATGGTTTTACAGTTTGGCATTTCGCTTTTCCTCCTTCTTTGTAGATTTCATAGCCGCCTGAAATCGACGGCTATGTATATGTCCGCAGTATTTGTTCTCAACGCCCCCTGCGGCGGCTTTTGCCTTACGGGAAACACTTGGGTCACGGTGTGCTGCACCGTGTTCATAGGGATCTCACCTCTGCCGGGTTCTCCGCCAGCTCCGTAGAGAAGTATCATTATCATTCTGACTGTCATCGCCGTTCCGGTGGCAAACCGAATTTCAGATCAGGGGTTCTCGCTCTTGCTCCGAAAAGGAACAGTCACGGCGTACCTATCTTCGGGCTATCATCAGAACTAATGTCCCAAGTGCCTGTATATTCAATTTTCAAGGATCACGAAGAAGCTCCTGAATGAAGTCAGGAATTAACCCCTTCACTTACTCTGAATTAGGGGCGGCTTTTGGCAGGGTGTTTTTCAAAAAAAGTTGAAAAAAAATTTTCGTGACCCTCTGAAAACAAAAAAGCCGCCTTTCCGAAAGCGGAAAAGCGGCACAGGATTTAAGGCTATATAATATGAAAAAGGCTGCTTACCCCCAAGCGGGGAATAAGCAGCCCAAGCTATGTTTAAATGTAGACAACTTTGAGTTTCTTCTTTTTTGCACGGATTACCTTTACCAACACCTCATCAACGGCATCGGTATATTTCCCTTGCTGCATACGGAGGTTTTTGAAATCAATTAGGGACTCAATAATCTCTGACCGTTCCTGATTGGTCAGGTAGATATGATATTTCTGTTCTTTCATTGTCTGACACCTCCTGATGCTTTCATTATACTTATAGAGGTGCAGAAATTCAAAGATGCAATTACATTATAGATAGAAAACAATAAGGCTCCGACCTTTTGAGTCAGAGCCTTATTGCTCGCCTTTGCAAATGCCACTTTCAGAATTTTGAAATTACCGCCTTATCGGGCTGTACCATTAGGAACGCACTTCTTTTTATGCTAATTCGCTGTACTGATCAAAGATGTCTGCAAATTCGTCCAGATGCTCGCGCAGGCTGTCGGGCGCCTCGGTGCGGAAGTAAAGCACCTCTCCCCCGCGGCGCAGGATAAGAAACTGGTGGACTTCGTCCGGTTCATTTGGAAGCCGGGTATTTGGTTTGATAAATTCTGCGTAGTACGCCTCGTCAAAGCCGTCGATGAAAAGCGTCTGCGCATCGCTTCCCATGAAGTAGTCCCGCAGTTCATGTGTCAGCGGAACGGCCAGCGCGGAAATGCGAGGGGCGTAGAAGTCAAGCTCCGTGCTGTACTGCATCCAAGTGTCGATCGTTCCCGCATACGGCGTTTCGCCGACAGAGTACACGTGCCCGCCGAGCAGCGTCGAGAGATCGCGCACACCATACCAGTCCGATCCCCTTTCGCCGCCGAGCATCTCGGTCCCGATATACGGCAGCGGCGGCTCGTCATAGCTGTCGCCGTAGGCCGTATCGTTCACTCGCCAGAAAATCAGCGCGAGCGCCAATACACCGGCAATGATCGTAAGCGCGCGGTCTGCTTTCGCCCAGCGGTTGCGCGGCATCTTCTCCACGCGCTCGCACGCCTCCATCGCGCGCTTGAGCGTCCACATCTCTTTTCTCTCCTTTGCCTCGCTCAGGATACCGAGGATACTGCCTAAGATAATGGACACAAACTGAATGACCTCGCTCTTTTCCATCGTGAGGAACGACATCACCGGGAGACTCAAGGCACTAAAAAGGAAATAGACGAGCCAGATGTCCACCACCAGGAAGATCATCGGCAGGAAATAGCTGCGGCGCAGCTTTTTGCACAGTCTGCGGTAGCCATAGGAGTCCGTACAGTCCTTCGGCGTGGGGACGTGCGCAGTCCTGTCACCGCGCCAGATATAGAAGATGCCGTCCTTCGTCCGGCAGACGTACTCCCAGCCCAGGCGGGCGCGCTTTTCGCGCAGGGTTTCGTCGGGGTCGTCATCGTCCGCGGCGGGCTCCAGATGATAGCGGCAGTCGCGCGGCTCGCCGATCACAAAATCGTCGTAGCGGAGCAGGAGCTTCCCCTCCGCCGCGCGCTCAGAAAGCCACTGCTCGATGCCGCGCGGGTCATAGGCGCTGGGCACAAAGCGGATGCTCTTCGTCTCGGGCTCATTCTCTTCGTTCGGCGCAGTCCCTCCGCTCTCCGGAAGCTCTGTTGTCTCGCGCAGGTTTTCGTCCATTCGCGCTCCCTCCTCTCTTCTCTCTATGGCAAAGTATAAAGAAGCGAGGGGGATTTTTCAAGCAAGTTCAGCGAGCATTGACAAAGATCGCGCGCAAGTTTATTGTTACATCGCAAAAAAGGCAGGAAATTCCTGCCTTTTTTCGTTTCACAGCAAAATCGGCTGAATTTGTCTTCCCTCCAGCGCCGCCTCGGCCGTCGGGATAATTTTGCGGAAGTCCGCGATCAGCGAGGCCGGCTTCGCCTCGGCGTTGTCCTGCCCGAAGGGGACAAAATAGTAGTGCTTCCGGGCAAGGAGCCTGCCAATATTCTCCGCCGCGCCCGCCAGCGCGTCGTTGCTGGATACGGCGATGAGCACCGGACGGCCGTTGCGCAGGTGGCTTTTCGCCGCCATGGTCACCGGGGTGTCGGCGATGGAATGGGCGAGCTTTGCCAGCGTATTTCCGGTGCAGGGGGCGATGATGAGGATGTCGAACAGCTTCTTTGGCCCCACCGGCTCCACCTGGGCAAGGGTGTGCAGCGGCGGCGTGCCGCAGATGGTTTCCGCCATGACGATATGCTCCCGCGCCGTCCCGAAGCGGCTGTCAACGCTATAAGCGGCGTCGGAGAAAATGGGGGTCACGTGATGCTCCCGGCTGAGCTGCTCCATAACGGGGAACACAATAGAATAAGTACAAAACGAGCCGCACACGGCAAATCCGATTTCCATAATCATTCCTCCTTGCACAAGCGAACGTAGGTTTCCGCGATCAGACGGCCGGAGCTTTCCGGCATGTGGACGCCCGGCAAGCCCCGCGCCACGATGACGGAATCTCCCTCCATGCCGGTTTTGGACGCAAGGTCGATTTTCACGCAGTCGGGGTGGCACTGGGCGAGCTGTTCCTTGGTCAGCAGCCTTTCCGGCGCGGTGTTGAGAATCAGGCGGTACTTGCCCAAAGTCTCCACCATCCGGGCGGTATCCACCGCGGCGTAGCCCAGCCCCCGGCAAATGGCGCGGTCGGCGTCCTTCCGCGCTGCGACGGTCAGGTCAGCCCCCAAAGCGTGGAGAATCTGCCCCAGGCATTTTCCGATGCGTCCCCAGCCGATCACCAGAACGGGACATCGCCGCAGAGTCATGGGCAGGTAGGACAGGGCGATCTCCACGGCGCATTCGGCGGTTATGTAGGCGTTTTCCGCCTGATACTGGGCATCCTTCAA
>OLWD01000867.1_pt1 | contig 12411 bp, 10 predicted proteins | sample 1673971 | NCBI WGS metagenome assembly OLWD01 (sample SAMEA103958136, study PRJEB25191) | human gut metagenome | reverse complement strand
AGGGTCTTCAGGGTGCCTACGATTTTTAGTTTGCAGATACGTCCCGACTTTCCTCGCCGGACAGGAATTAAATCAAGGATGCTTCCGTAATCGGTTTTGGTGTTCAGTCGGATGAGCTCTGCCAGTTCCTCTTGTGTGTAACGTACTTTCCAACGATAGAAGTTTGTCGTTTCGCGGTCGTAGTTGTTCAGTATCTGTGAAATGATTTTCTTGTCGTCGGTGTTGCAGAACGCCGGGGGAGAGGTGCGTATCCAGCGTTCGGCTTCCGCTTCCTGAGTCAGGTCGGGGAGTGGTTGCGAGGCTTCTTTTCCGTCATCTCGTATGGCGGACAGATAGGGATAGTCCTTATCTTCCCAACAGTAACCGAATTCTTCGGTTACTCCTCCGCAACATTTGGAGAAACGGGCATCGCAAATGCCTTGACCGTACATGAGCAGTTGGCCGCGTGTGGCGCGGACAGCTTCGGCGACTGTTGCGTTCGATGCTTTGGTGATTCCCTGATAACGCTGGCAGTGGTCGTCGGCACACACGTCGAAGATGGTGTGGTCTTCGCGGTCATACCAGCGGATGTATTCGTTTTCGGTCTTCACAAAGGAGAAGAATCCTTCATTCTTGTTGCATAGAGCCTTACGCTTTTCCATTTGGGCAAAAAGCCAGCTTCGCGAAACGACTGCATGTGCTTTCAAAAACTCCAGTGAAGAGGTGGCGTTCATTTCCGAAGAGATGACACTTATCAGATAGTCTTCTACCGGAAGGATGTTGATGGCTGTTATTTTGCCTTCATCCACCACCAGTTTCAGTGTTCCCATAAAGCTTTGGGTTTCCTGACGCTCCCAATGAAAATTGATGCCGATGGTCACATCATAGAGGGAGAAGGAAGTGCGTTCGTCTTGTGGGGTGAATGTCAGCTCACGATACAGATTGCCGTTCCACAAAATGCCTCCTTCACTGAAAGAGACGCTTTGTTCGCCACATACGGTTTCTCCTTTGGCAAAAAAACGGCCGTTCAACGAAAAATGGATTTCTTGTGCATTTACTATTCCTACATTTATTTCGGGCTCTTTCATCATAGTCTGTCTCTTTTTCGGTACTTCTTAATTATTTCCTGTGCATCTTCGCGTGGCAGTCCGACTTCTTGCAGAATTTGTCGGATGTCTTCGGTTGATATCTTTTCAAAATCTTCTTTGCGCGGTGTGACAATGATGCCTGCCATATCAAGGGTACCCGGACTGACAAGCATTTGTTTGCCGGCTTCGGCACTGTAACATTCGGGACGGTGCTTACAGCGCGGAATGATAAGGATGATTTGTTTTTCATCTTCTTGCCATGCCAGTATGTTTACTTTCGGTTCCGGTTCGTTATTGCTGCACGGCAATTCTTTCATTATATTGGTGAACAAGGACTCGTCTTTTTTTCCGTCACGGCACTGTTCGATGCAGAACAGGGGGCAGACGTAACTGTCGATGTAGTGCAGGACGGATGAATGGCTGATTGATGCGAGTCTTTCTTTTCCGCTGTCCGTTCGGCGATAGAAAGCAATCAGTGGAACGTGCTCCGTTGGAACTCCCTGAAAATGCAGATGGTCGGGGGCAGAGGCTCCGCAAAGTGCTCCGTTGTAGAATAAGGCGTATTCGTCGGGCAATTCATTGAGGAGAGTGCTGACGGTGTTGCAAAAATCAGCAGGCAGGATCTGTTCCCGGTGTTCGGCAGATGGGATGGTGATATGATAGGGGAGTATCGGATAAGGATTGACACACAGATTGTATCCGTCTCCGATGGGACAGACGCGCTGATCTTCGGGTTGATTTTTTCTGCAAAGAAAACAGGGACGGGAGAGAATGCTTTCTTTGTCGGTTTTGGCTCCGGTGGAAACCATGCGTGCCGGGTTGTGCTGCACAGTAAACGGGATGCCGCAAATCACTTCTTGCTTGACAAGCGCTTTTCTTAAAGCGGCAAGGTTGTCGATTGCCGTCTGCCATTCGGCAAATTGTTTTTCTATAAAATGCTTGTTTTGTGCTTTGCTTTTATTACCGTCGTTTTGGTTGTGCTGTTCGTTATAGCACCGGCGGAGATTGATTTCGTGTGTGCGGAGGCTGTCTTTGTAATGGTTGTTGGTGTTGATTTGTTCAATGTCGAGTGCGGCATCCGAGTTGCCTTCCCAACGCCGGCAAAGGTATAGTTCATCGTAAATCCGTCCTATCTTATAGGTGCGCGAGAAGGCGAGGCCCAATGCATAGTCTTCTCCGTAGCTGACGTTGGGCACTCCGATTTCTCTTAAAAGGGGAGTGAAGAAGGCGCGGGGAGCACCCAGCCCGTTGATGCGCAGGGCATTGTTGTGCCCGTTGTCCGGTGTCCATTCTTTGTGGTCTATGATGCCCGGAGCAATGGTGTTCAGGTGGAAATCCGTCATTCGGTACGTGCCTATCACCATGGCGCATTGTTCTTTATAGAAAGTGTTTACGATGGTTTGCAACGTCTGCGGACTGCTATAGAGGTCGTCGCTGTCCAGTTGTATGGCGAAGCGGCCGCATAAGGGATGATGGACTGCGAGGTTCCAGCAGCCGCCTATGCCCAAATCGGTGCGTTCGGGTTGCAGGTGTATGACTTGCGGATGGTCTTTATAACGGGCAATCACTTCGGATGTGCCGTCCGTGGAGTGATTGTCAACGATGATGATATTGAAAGGAAAGTCCGTTTGCTGTTCGAGGGCGGAACGGATGGCGTCGTCGATGGTGCGGACTCTGTTTCTTACGGGGATGATGACGGAAGCTTCATAGGTAAATGTTTCTGTTCGGAAGTTTACCTTTTTGAAATTAGACGGCAAATAGACACCTGTTCTTTTCAGGTATCCGGTGAAGGCCTGTTCCATTTCAATCTGTACTTCGCGGTTGCGTGGGTTGACGTAATCGAACTGCTTTTCGCCCGACAAGCGGTTGTCTTCTTCTATTTCAGTGTATAGGTATTCATTGATGTGGACAATTCGGCCTGTTTCGGCAATGAACAAGCGAGTGGCATAAAGTCCGGCATACCGATAGTCTTCGCGCTCGTTCTCCATCATTCCGGCTGCCCCGATCAGGTATTCGCTTCTGAATGCCAGCAGAGCCCCGAAGTCGAAGTCATCGCGTACACTTCCCGGTTGGTAATCAATGGCGGGATGCTTTTTCTTTTCTCCCTCTTTCCACTCGTAATGGTCGGCATAGACCATGCCGGTCTTCCGGTCTTGCAGGAAGTCGGCTATGCGTTCCAAAGCCATGTAGCCTAATTCAAACGGAGATGCTTTGGTATATAATAAAGTGAAAGGGGTGTCTGCTTTCTGAGCAATCTTCTTTATCGTATCACTGCTGTTCAAGGAGTCAATGGTGAATGGTTCACATCCTGCAGGAACGGATGGCATTGAGCCATGAGCGGTTGTCAATAAATAGATTTTGTTTACAACAATGCTGTCTTTCAATGCTGTAACAACTTTGTCTATTGCTGTGTTTTCTTCGTATGGAATAAAACAATTAATTGTTTTTCTCATCTTTAAATGTATTTCTCAGCGCAAAGATAGGCAATATATATTATTTTTTCTCTACCTTTGTACGCTAATTGTCTTTTTAAATAGAATGGAAACTCCAAAAACGGTATTACTTGGCAAGACATTGAATGAGATTCAGCACATAACGCAGAATCTGGGAATGCCTAAATTTGCTGCAAAGCAGATTGTATCTTGGTTGTATGAGAAGAAAGTCGTTTCGATAGATGAAATGACTAACCTGTCACTGAAGCATCGTGAGATGTTGAAAGGCAGCTATGAAATCGGAGCATCTGCACCGGTGGAAGCTATGCGCTCGGTGGACGGGACGGTGAAGTATCTGTTTCGTACGCCGACCGGGAATTTTGTAGAGGCTGTATATATACCGGATGAAGACCGGGCTACCTTGTGCGTTTCTTCACAAGTGGGGTGCAAGATGAATTGTAAGTTCTGCATGACAGGAAAGCAAGGTTTTACGGCCAACCTGACTGCCAACCAGATTCTGAACCAGATATATTCTATACCGGAACGCGATACGCTGACCAATTTTGTGTTTATGGGGATGGGAGAGCCTTTTGACAACTTGGATGAAGTGCTGAAGGTGCTCGAAATACTGACCTCTGATTATGGCTATCATTGGAGTCCGAAAAGAATAACTGTATCTTCCGTTGGATTGAAAAAAGGATTGGAACGTTTTTTGAATGAGAGTGACTGCCATCTGGCTATCAGTATGCATACTCCTTTCCCATCGCAGAGAAAAGAACTGATGCCTGCCGAAAGAGCTTTCTCTATTACCGAAATTGTAGATATATTGCGTAATTATGATTTCAGTAAGCAAAGGCGGTTGTCTTTTGAATATATTGTGTTTAAAGATGTGAATGATTCTTTGGTGTATGCCAAAGAAATTGTTAAATTGCTGCGTGGCATCGACTGCCGCATCAATTTAATCCGTTTCCATGCCATCCCGAATGTTAATTTGGAAGGAACGGACATGGAAACAATGGTGGCATTTCGTGATTATCTGACACAACACGGAGTTTTTGCTACTATTCGTGCATCAAGAGGGGAGGATATATTTGCGGCGTGCGGAATGTTGTCGACAGCCAAACAACAGAAAGAAAAAGGTGTTACACTATAGATTATTAAATATAATACCATAAGAATTATGAAACGAATAGCATTCTATTTGAGTTTGGTACTGGTAGTGCTGGTGCTGGCTTCTTGTAAGAAAGGACAGAAAAACTTGTTTACTCCGACTTCCAGCGGAAGACCTTACGAAGTGTTGGTGGTGGTAAATAAGGCAGTGTGGGATCGCCCCGCAGGACGTGCATTATTTGATGTGCTGGATACGAATGTTCCCGGATTACCTCAGGCAGAACGCTCTTTCCGTATTTCAAATATCGCTCCCGAACACTTTGACCGTGTCATGAGGATTTTCCGTAATATCATTGTTGTTGATATTCAGGATATCTATACGCAGCCTAAAATAAAATTTTCGCGTGATGTTTATGCTGCACCGCAAATGATTATGACTATTCAGGCACCTGATGAAAAAGAGTTTGCAGACTTTGTGGAAAAGAACAAGCAGGTGATTATCGATTTCTTTGTGAAATCTGAAATCAATCGCCAGATAAACTTGCTGAAAGAAAAACATAATGATGCCATTTCAGCCAAAGTGGGCAGTATGTTTGACTGTGATGTCTGGATTCCTCAGGAGTTATCGAATTATAAGGTCGGTAAAGATTTCTTGTGGGCTTCTACCAACCGTGCCTCTGCCGATATGAATTTCGTAATATATTCTTATCCTTATACAGACAGGAATACCTTTACTAAAGAGTTCTTTGTACATAAACGTGATTCGGTGATGAAAGCCAATATTCCGGGTGAACGTGAAGGTATGTACATGGCTACCGACTCCATGTTTGTCGATGTCAAGAATATTATGGTAAAAGGCGAATATGCTCAGGAAGCGCGCGGATTATGGGAAATGGAAGGCGACATGATGGGTGGCCCGTTTGTTTCTCATGCCCGGGTAGACCGTGCCAACGGACGCGTGATTGTTGCTGAAGCGTTTATCTATTCTCCCGATAAAATGAAACGTAACCTGATGCGCCAGATGGAGGCTTCACTTTATACGTTGAGATTGCCGAATGAAACGCTGCTGGACGAAGTGGTGGTCAATGCCGACATCCCTGAAGAAAAGGTGGATTCAACTGCAAAAGCAGAATAAAATAGAACAGATTAATAATAACTAAATGGAAGATAATAACAAGATAAGAGTTGGTATTACTCACGGGGATATCAACGGGGTGGGATATGAAGTCATTCTGAAGACTTTCGCAGACCCTACTATGCTGGAACTTTGTACACCTATTATTTACGGATCACCGAAGGTGGCGGCTTATCATCGTAAAGCAATGGATATTCAGGCAAATTTTAGCATCATCAACTCGGCTGATGATGCTATGCCGGATAGACTGAGTATTCTGAACTGTACGGAAGATGAACTGAAAGTGGAGCTTTCAAAACCTACAACAGAGGCGGGAAAGGCTGCTTTGGATGCGTTGGAAAGAGCTTTGCAGGATTATAAAGATGGCTTGATAGACGTATTGGTTACAGCTCCTATCAATAAAAATACCATTCAGTCGGAAGCATTCCATTTTCCCGGACACACCGAATATATCGAGGAACGTGTGGGCGAAGGACAGAAGGCTTTGATGATTTTACTGAAGAATGATTTTCGTGTGGCATTGGTGACAGGTCATGTGCCGGTTCGTGATATAGCCAAAGATATTACGAAAGAACTGATTATGGAGAAACTTGCCATCTTCCATCGTTCTTTGAAAGAGGATTTCGGAATCGACAGTCCTCGTATTGCAGTCTTTTCACTGAATCCTCATGCAGGAGACAACGGACTGATCGGTACAGAGGAAAATGATATCATTATTCCTGCCATCAAAGAGATGGTTGCCAAGGGAGTGCAATGTTTCGGTCCTTATCCTGCCGACGGATTTATGGGGTCGGGTAATTATACTCATTTTGACGGTATTTTGGCTATGTATCACGATCAGGGCTTGGCGCCATTCAAGGCATTGGCTATGGATGAAGGAGTGAACTATACTGCAGGCTTGCCCATTGTACGCACGTCTCCGGCGCATGGAACAGCTTATGATATTGCCGGTCAGGGTGTTGCTCTGGAAGATTCGTTCCGGCAGGCTATTTATGTAGCAATGGATATATTCCGCAACCGTATCGTGGAGAAAGCGATTCATGCGCGTCCGTTGCGTAAGCAGTATTATGAGAGACGCGATGACAGTGATAAGTTGAAGTTGGATACTATAGACGAAGAAGATTAAGAGAAATGAAGTTCGCAATTATATCAGCGGGTGAAGGGTCCCGGCTTTCACAAGAAGGGGTTACTTTGCCCAAACCTTTGGTGCAGCTCAACGGAGTTGCCATGATTGACCGCCTGATACGGATTTTTATCCGTAATGGAGCTGATAAAGTAGTGGTTATTATTAATAATGAGAGCCCGTTGACCAAAGAGCACCTTGCTAAGTTGCAACAGGAAACGGAAGTGCCTTTGGAAGTGGTAGTGAAGACTACTCCCAGTTCCATGCATAGTTTTTATGAACTGAGTTCTTATTTGCAAGATGACAAGTTTTGTCTGACTACTGTAGATACTATCTTTCGCGAAGAGGAGTTCGCTGCATTTATTGAAGCGTTTAAGCGGGCGGATAATGATGGATATATGGCAGTAACGGATTATATTGATGATGAAAAGCCGCTTTATATATCTACTGATGGAGCTTTGAATATCACAGGGTTCCATGACGCGGCTACATCGGAATGTCGTTATATTTCGGGAGGCATTTATTGCCTGACACCCACTGCTATCAGAACTTTAAACGCATGTATGGACAAAGGAATGTCGCGTATGCGTAATTTCCAAAGACAACTGGTTGCAGATGGTCTGAAGTTGAAGGCTTATCCTTTTAAGAAAATCCTGGATGTAGACCATGCCGGTGATATCGTAAAAGCGGAGGCTTTTTTGGCCGGAAAAGAATAAACTTAAAGCACTGACATAAAGGAATGGATGAATTTTCAATAATAGGGATAAGCCGTGGCAATGAGTATTCACCGAACCACGTAGACAATGATGCCGCCATTTTTAATAAAGTGGCGGATGAGTTGAGACTATTGGGATGCAAAGTGGAGCTTTATGCGGAAAAGGAATTTGTGGCTTGCGGAGTGAAAGCGGATGTGATATTCGATATGGCTCGTGACAGGGCGACAATAGCCCGCCTGAAATCGTTGGAGGATGAAGGTGCGCTGGTTGTCAATTCGGCTTACGGAATTGATAATTGCGTGCGCAGACCAATGACGGAACTTTTGATACAACATGGTGTTCCTCATCCGAGGAGTTTCGTAATATCTACTGACAGGCAGTTTGAGGAAGATTGCTATCCTTGCTGGATAAAACGCGGTGATTCTCATGCTATGGTAAAAGAAGATGTATGCTATGCCACTGACAAAGAAGAGGTGGAACGTGTTTTGGCCGATTTCCGTAGCCGGCACATACCGGTAGCTGTGATAAATGAGCATCTTCAGGGTGATTTAATTAAATTTTATGGCGTTCAGGGAACGGATTTCTTTTATTGGTTTTATCCTTCTCCTTGTTCGCACAGCAAATTCGGTCTGGAGAAAATCAATGGCGTGGCCAAAGGAATTCCCTTTAATGAAGAAGAACTTAAGAAATATAGCGATATGGCAGCCGAGGTTTTGCATGTCCCCATTTACGGAGGTGATTGTGTGGTATCTGCCGACGGTGAACTTAAGATAATTGATTTTAATGATTGGCCCAGTTTTGCCCGTTGCCGAGAGGAAGCAGGTGTAAAGATTGCAGAGTGCATTTATAACCGGGTGAAGAAAAAGCAAATGAAAAAATAGAGACATGAGTAAAGAGAGTGAGAAGAAAGGAATAGAGGCTTCTTTCAAATCAATGGACACAGAGGAGTTCTTGGATATTTATTTTAACCGACCTATTGGCTATGCATGGGCTTTATTCTTTAAAAAGCTGAAAGTGCATCCCAATGTAGTGACTATCTTATCTATTATTCTGGGTGTAGGTGCCGGTGTGATGTTCTATTATCCCGATATGAAACATACTGTCATCGGTATTTTATTGTTGATGTGGGCGAATCATTATGATAGCGCTGACGGGCAGCTGGCTCGCCTCACAGGACAGAAAACCCAGTGGGGACGTATGTTGGACGGGTTTGCAGGTGATATTTGGTTTTTTACCATTTATGTGGCTATCTGTCTTAGGTTGATGAATCAGCCGATGCCTTTCAATATCGGTGACGGAATGCATTGGGGAGTGTTTATCTGGATTCTGGCTGTGTTTTCGGGTACGATTTGTCACAGTAAGCAATGTACGCTGGCGGATTATTACCGCAATATTCATCTTTATTTCTTGAAAGGAAAGAGCGGAAGTGAGTTGGACAACTTCAGGCAGCAGCGTGAAATATTTCACAGTTTGCCGTGGAAGGGAAACTTCTGGTGGAAAATATTTCTTTATTTTTATGGAAACTATACTCGTCAGCAGGAGGGAATGACTCCCAATTTCCAGCAATTCTATGCGTTGGTAAAGGCAAAGTATGGTGATAATGTTCCTCAGGAATTGCGCGATGAATTCCGTGCTGCCAGTAAGCCGTTGATGAAATACACTAATATACTGACTTTCAATACGCGCGCCATTGCATTGTATGTCAGTCTGCTGATAGGTGAGCCTTGGCTTTATTTTGTGTTTGAGATTATTGTGATGACTTCATTGTTCGTGTATATGCGCCATTGCCATGAGGCTCTCAGCGCCCGTTTTTATCATAAATACGCAGCACTGTGAAAAGTAAATATAGAAACATATTCCTGATATTCGGAATCGTTGCCATCGTTGTGATGCTCTGTACTTTTGATATGGAGTATGATGAGCTGTTGGCTAATCTTCGCAGGGCCGGAATCTGGTTGCCGGCTGTTATAGGGTTATGGGTTATTATTTATTTATTCAATACCCTTTCTTGGTATATTATCATCCGGGATGGAAAAAAGGGAACACCTATTCCATTTTGGAAAGTTTATAAACTGACAGTTTCCGGATTTGCACTGAATTATGCCACCCCGGTGGGATTGATGGGAGGAGAGCCTTACCGCATTATGGAGCTGACTCCTTATGTTGGGGCCAGTAAGGCAACTTCATCAGTAATTCTTTATGTGATGATGCATATTTTCTCACATTTTTGTTTTTGGCTTTTCTCTATTTTTTTGTATCTGGCGCTTCGTCCGGTAGATTTTGCAATGGGTATGGTGCTTTCTGTAGTTGGTTTCTTTTGCCTGCTTGCCATTTATTTTTTTATGAAGGGATATAGAAATGGAATGGCAGTGCGCACGTTGAAGTTGTTGCAACATATTCCCTTTATAAAAGGATGGGCGAAACGTTTTTCGGAAAACAAACGGGAAACATTAGAACGCGTGGACAGCCAGATTGCAGAGCTGCATCAACAGCGTAAGTCTACTTTCTATGCTTCATTGAGCTTAGAGTTTATGGCGCGCGTCTTGGGATGTTTGGAGGTATATTTCATTCTGAATATTCTGACAACAGATGTCAGTTTTCCGGCATGTATCCTGATTATGGCATTTACCTCTTTGTTTGCCAATCTGTTCTTCTTTTCTCCCATGCAGTTGGGAGCGCGTGAGGGAGGATTTGCCTTGGCGGTAGGAGGGCTGGCTATTCCGGGGGCATTTGGCGTTTATACCGGGTTGATTACCCGTGTACGAGAATTGATTTGGATTGTAATAGGAGTGTTGCTGATGAAAGTCGGCAATGGTACGCCTGCAAATAAATAAGTGTGAATATGTTGAAAGATATCAAAGGAGTTATATTTGATTATGGTGGTACGATAGATACCAACAGCCGCCATTGGGCAGAGGTTTTGTGGAGTAAATATGCAGAATATCATGTACCGGTAGACAAGGAGAGTTTCCGGGAAGCATATGTGTTTGCTGAAAGAGCTTTGGCTAAATATCCTTTTGTCCGGCCGCAACATAATTTTCATGATGTTCTCTCTATAAAGACTAAGTTGCAGGTAGAGTATCTGGCTGAACAGGGAAAGTTGCCGATGGATGAGAGAATGTTGCAAACTTATGCCAAGCAGGTGGCAGACGGTTGTTATGAATATGTGTTGGATGTGTTGAAGGTAACCCGCCCTGTGGTGGAAGCACTTTCCAAAAAGTATAAATTGGTGCTTGTTTCCAATTTTTATGGAAATATCCAAACCATTCTTAAAGACTTTGGACTGTACGCTTTCTTTGATGATATTATTGAATCATCCGTAGTGGGAGTGCGTAAACCCGATCCGGCTATTTATCGTTTGGGAGTGGAAGCAATGGGATATGAAGCCTGTAAAGTGCTGGTTGTCGGAGATTCTTTCTCGAAGGATGTTGTTCCGGCAAAGCAAGTAGGCTGTCCGGTTGTCTGGCTGAAAGGTGAAGGTTGGGGTGGAGAAGTGATTGATGAATCCTTGCCCGATGTGATAATTACAGATTTAGCGGAATTGCCTGCATTATTATCATAAGAAATATGGAAAAGCAAAGATATGCATTGGTGAAAAGGAACTATTTGGTTCCTTTTGTTTTGGTTACCTCTTTGTTCTTTTTATGGGGATTTGCACATGCCATTCTTGATGTGCTGAATAAACATTTCCAAGAGGTATTGGATATTACTCGTACTTATTCGGCCATGGTACAGGTCTTGTTTTATTTGGGATATTTTGTAATGGCTGTTCCGGCAGGGCTTTTTATCACAAAGTATGGTTATCGGCGCGGAGTTGTTTTGGGGCTGTTGTTGTATGGTGTCGGTTCATTGATGTTTGTTCCCGGAGAATATTGGATGTCCTTTGAGTTTTTCTTACTCTCTTTGTTTGTGATAGCGTGCGGATTAGTGTTTCTCGAAACAGCGGCAAACCCTTATATGACAGAACTGGGAGACAGGGAAACGGCTGCCAGCCGATTGAATCTGGCGCAATCGTTTAACGGACTAGGATGTATTTGCGGACCATTGGTCGGTGGCTTGTTGTTGTTTTCCGAAGAAGGTTCTTCGCATATTTCATTTCCTTATATGTTGATGGGCATCGTAGTGCTGGGGGTGGCTTTGGTGTTTTCTCGAATAAAGCTTCCGGAGATTGTACATGCGGATGAAGTAACTGAGACAGGCGGTAAACAAGGGTTGTGGTCGCATAAACTTTTTGTATTCGGTGTTTTTGCCTTGTTTTGCTATGAGGTAGCAGAGATTTCGATCAACAGTTTCTTTATAAATTATGTAGTGGATGACGGATGGATGAATGCTCGTGATGCGTCGGTTTTGCTTTCTTTCGGAGGATTAGGACTGTTTATGTGCGGACGCTTTGTTGGTAGCTGGGTAATGAGGTTTATCCGTGCCGAACGTGTGCTGTTGTGCTGTGCTGTCGGAACGGTATTTGCCACATTGTTGGTAATATGCAATTTAGGGCATATATCACTGGTTGCTTTGTTTTTTGTTTATGCATTTGAGGCTATTATGTTTCCCACCATTTTTGCTATATCTCTAAAAGGGCTGGGAAACCACACTAAACGCGCCTCTTCTTATCTCATGATGTCTCCGATAGGAGGAGCTATCGGTCCGGTTTTGATGGGATATGTGGCAGACAACAGTAATATGTCTCTGTCATTTATCGTACCTTTCGTAGCGTTTTGTGTGGTTTTGTTTTATTCCTTGCGGGCAGAACATGAATCCATAGAACAATAAGGAGGACTCTGTTATCTTTTGTGAATTACAGTCCACACATCCTCTTCCGTACCGTTGA
>OLWD01000865.1_pt1 | contig 12419 bp, 8 predicted proteins | sample 1673971 | NCBI WGS metagenome assembly OLWD01 (sample SAMEA103958136, study PRJEB25191) | human gut metagenome | reverse complement strand
TCGCTGCCATGATCCGCCGCATTGCGGGCAGCGCGAACACGCTGCACTTTATCGTCACGGCGGATCACGGCTTCCTGTACAAGCGCCACGCGCTGGCGGAGAGCGATAAGATTCCCAACACCGCCCCCAAGACGGCGTTTGTGAACCGCCGCTTTATTGTGGACGCTGACCCCATTGCGCAGCCCGGTGTCGCCAGCCTGCCGATGGCCACGGTGCTGAACACCAAGACGAACACGCTGACGGTGTCCTACCCGACAGCGGCCAATGTGTTCAAGGTGGCGGGCGGCGGCGAGAACTACATCCACGGCGGCTCCAGCCCGCAGGAGATGATCGTGCCTGTGCTGGACGTGCGGATGGAGAAAGGCCGCATGGAGACCACGACTGTGCAGCTGACGCTGGTGAGCATTTTGAAGAAGATCACGAACCTGATCACCGCGCTGGACTTTATGCAGAACGAGCCAATCAGCGACACTGTGCGCGAGACGACCTTCCGCGTGTACTTTGTGGGAGAAGATAACGAGCGCATCTCCAATGAGAATATCGTGGTGGCTGACAAGCGCGGCGAGACGGCGGCGGAGCGGATGTTCCGCCTGCGGTTTAGCTTCAAGAACCAGAAATACGACAACAAAAAGCCGTATTATCTGGTAGCCTACGATGATAAAAATTCGGTTGAGGTGCTGCGCCGTCAGGTCGTCATGGACATTGCGATGGCGGACGACTTCGGATTTGGCTTCTGATGCAAGGAAGGAACGATTATGAGCCGTGGATTTAACATGTGGAACTATATGACCTACCACCTGGTTCACGATTACTTTAAGGCAAAGAAAAAGAAAAAAACTGAAATCCAAAATTTTGAGGTAAAGAACTATAAAGCAGCACAAAAGGCCGCAGAACAATGGATTAAGAGTGTGCGCAAATTTGCTGAAAGTTCGTATGGGGTGCATTACCCCAAAGAACTTTATTACGGTGCAACCCAGGTGTTGTTGGCTGTTTGTGCGGAGATCTACCGCAATGACCATACCTGGAACGACCACCGGAAAATTTTGGTGGATTACATCATCAACAGCGGCACGGACGGTGTGTGGTTTTCTGATTTTAAAGCGGCCACCGGTGCCGATGCAGACGTAAGGAAGCTGATCCCGCTGGGGTGGGTTGATGTTGATGAGTGTGGTGAATTCTGGACTTGCCTGGGCCGCTGCCTGAAAAAATGCCGGACTCCGCAAAGCAAATACGATGAATTGACCACGCCCTTGCAAAGATTTATTGCGGCTTTTGCATTCTGCGGGCCGCTGCAATCCAGTGTAGAAACCATCGGCACGCGATTTTTGAGCCGGGCATCAGATGGGGTTGAGCGCGCAATGCATGCCCCACCGCCCAAGGTGGATGTTTGGGGCAGCGGAAGCTCTATGGAACACATCCAGAAAATGAAGGTGATCTGGGATCACCTTTTGAACAGCAGCGATGGCGGGCGGGAAATTGATGACCCGCAGCTGTTATTATCCATGCTGATAGGGAAAACGATTACGGATATTATCATGTACGGGAACATTCCTGCAAAAGATAAGTTGTTGGAAGTTGAAATGGTCTTTGCCGAAAACCGCCTGGAGCTTGGAACAACCGCTAAAGAATTTGTGCTGGATATGGCAAACCATGGTGAAGCATGGAAGCTGGTCAGCCAGATGATGACGCCACAGGGGGACCAGCCGCCGATGTTCTGGCAGATTGCGCAGATTATGTCCATCAAGGGCAACTGCAAGGATGAGCTTGATAATTTGATTCAGGAGTTTATGGGTTTTGCTTATTGCTTTGTTTCGGAGATCATGAAAAAATATCCGAACGGCGGCTATGACCGTGAAAAGCTGCTGCCCTACTTAAAAAACCTGATGCCTGCTGAAGCACCGAAAAATTGACGGAGGATAGTACAATGCCTGATTTGGATGATAAATACAGTGAATTCAGCCGCGAGATTGGCAACGACGAACCCACACAGGATAACGCTGCCGGTGCAGCCAAGGAACCGCAGCCGGATTTCAGCGATAATGCGGATCTGTATGCGGTGCTGTGCGTCAGCAAAACGGCCTCCTCGGATGAGATCAAGTCTGCTTACCGGCGCTTGGCAAAGGAGTACCACCCTGATGTAAGCAGTGATGCGGATGCAGACGAGAAGTTCAAAAAAATTCAGCATGCCTATGAAACCCTGTTCGATGAAGTGCAGCGTGCCATGTATGATCTTGGCGGCGACAGCATGGCAGGGCTGAGCTATGAGCAACGGCTGAAAACGGTGTTCCAAGGCCGCATCGTCCGCAAGGATTTGACGAAGAAAATCAAAGAGGGCGCGAATGTGCCCGTCTATGTGCTGGAATTCCTGCTGGGGCAGTATTGCAGCAGTGATGACCCGGCTATTATTGAAACCGGCGTTGAAACGGTAAAGAAGATTCTTTCTGACAACTTTGTACGCCCGGATGAAGCACAGAAGATTCTTTCCTTGCTGAAGATGAACGGCAGCCATACCATTATTGATATGGTTACGGTGCATCTGGATATGCGCAAGGATGTGTATCTGGCCGAGTTCTCGAACTTGGGCGTGAAGGATATTCCTATTGAGGACGAATACCCGCAGAAGTATGACCGCCTGCTCTGCGGCGGCATCTGGTGCATTGTGCAGCTGAGCTATGAATTTATCGAGGAAGATAAAAAGTCTGCGCCGATCCGCATCAACCGCGTGACACCTATCCAGATGCCCCATGTCGATCTGGATGAGATCAGGCAAGGACGCAAGGCATTCAGCAAGGAAGAATGGCTGGGCCTGATGCTGCGTTCTGCCGGTTATGAGCCTGAATCGCTTACCTATCGTGAACAGTGGCTGCTGCTGACCCGTATGATTCCGTTGGTAGAGAATAACTTTAACCTGTGTGAGCTTGGCCCTCGCAGCACCGGTAAATCCCATATCTATAAGGAAATTTCGCCCAACAGTATCTTGGTTTCTGGCGGTCAGACCACCGTGGCCAACCTGTTCTATAACATGGGGCGCAAGACCGTGGGCTTGGTCGGTTTGTGGGACTGCGTTGCCTTTGACGAGGTTGCCGGCATTAAGTTCAAGGACAAAGACGGCGTGCAGATCATGAAGGACTACATGGCGTCCGGCTCCTTTGCGCGCGGCAAGGAGGAGAAGGCGGCCTCAGCCTCCATGGTATTTGTGGGCAATATCAACCAGAGCGTGGACGTTGTGTTGAAAACCTCCACGCTGTTTGAGCCGTTCCCGCCGGAGATGGGCACCGACACGGCATTCCTTGACCGTATTCACTGCTACTTGCCCGGCTGGGAAATCCCGAAATTCCGTCCGGAGCATTTCACCAACGACTACGGCTTCATCACCGACTATCTGGCAGAGTTCATCCGGGAGCTTCGCAAGGAGCAGTACGGCGATGCGCTGGACAAGTATTTCCGCCTTGGCAAGAACCTTAATCAGCGCGATACTATTGCCGTCCGCAAGATGGTCGGCGGTATGATCAAGCTGCTTTATCCGGACGGAGTGTTCACGAAAGAACAACTTGAAGAAATCCTCAAGTTTGCGCTCGAAATGCGCCGCCGCGTCAAGGAACAGCTCAAAAAGCTGGGCGGCATGGAGTTCTATGACGTCAACTTTTCGTATATTGACAACGACACCTTTGAGGAACATTTTGTTTCCGTTCCCGAACAGGGCGGCGGAAAACTGATCCCCGAAGGAATGTGCAATCCCGGTCAGGTCTATACGGTTTCACAGGGAAAGAGCGGTATGATCGGCGTCTTCCGTCTGGAATCACAGATGCTTCCCGGCAGCGGAAAGTTTGAGCGAACCGGCTTGAACTCTGACGGTAAGTGCAAGGAAGCGGCAAATACCGCCTTTAACTATCTGAAAGCAAACGGCAACCGTATCAGCGGCGCGATCAGCACAACAACGAAGGACTATATCATCAACTATCAGGATTTGCAGGGCATCGGCATGACCGAGAAACTTGCGCTTCCCACGCTGATTGCACTTTGCTCGATTGCGCTCGGAAAGCCGACTCTTAGCAGTCTGGCGGTTCTGGGTGAAATCAGCATTGCAGGAACCATGCTCAAGGTGGACGAGCTTGCAAACGCGCTTCAGGTCTGCCTTGATAGCGGTGCAAAGAAGGTGCTGCTGCCTATTACATCGGCGGCTGATCTCGGACTTGTCCCAGCAGATTTGATTGGCTGCTTCAATCTGGTTTTCTATCAGAGCGCAGAGGACGCAGTGTATAAGGCATTGGGCGTTGAGTAATTCCGATAAAAAAGGTGAGAACAATATGCGCTGTCCGTGGTGCGAAAGCAGGGCTACGATATGCCGAAGAAATGGATGTAAACTTACCGCTGTGGTGAGGTGGGCTGCTACAGCTATGTATTAATGCGAAATGTGGATGGATGAGCCGTAAGTCAAAAATTCGCATTCTTTGGGGAGAAAATTGCCTATGGACGCACGAAAGCACTTAATCATCATAAAAGGAAAAGACCAGACGGACTCGGTCGCGGGCTTTCAGTTCCACGACGGGAAGTGCGAGGTCGTCTATACCAGTGCGCCCAATAAGACATACAGCTTCCAGAGCAGTAATGTGGAGATCCTGCCTCTGCAAAAGAAAATCGACCCTGCACGGGTGATTGTCACCGTAAACGGGCAAACCATCAGCGGAATTGATGAGATTCTCGACTTCGGTGGGTATTATCGTATTGTCCGCAACGGAAAGAGAGATTTATCATTCCGTAGGAGCGAAGTGCAGTTCCAGCAAAATTGCCTGACAGACGGTAAAAATCAAGAAACATTCCAATATTTCAAGGAGACTGCCGCTGCAATCAGTCTGGTGGCGGAAAACGGTATCAACATTCTAAGCATGCAGTATGACAAGATCCAGCAGGTCAGCGAGGATACCGTGTTGGCAAGCTATCTTGCACCGCAGAAAGACGTCAAGATGCCCCAGATGCCGGAGGCAGTGATCTATCCGTTTGGCCTGAACCAGAGTCAAAAGCTGGCGGTAGAACGGGCGCTTTCCTCCAAAATCAGTATCATTCAGGGGCCTCCGGGTACTGGAAAGACACAGACGATCCTGAATATCATCGCCAATGTTGTCCGCAGTGGAAAAACCGTGGCGGTTGTCTCCAACAACAATTCCGCAACGCGTAATGTTGTGGAAAAGCTGGAGAAGAAAAATTCAGCTTTTCTGACTGCGTTTCTCGGCAGTCTTGCCAACAAAGAGAAGTTTCTGGATGCACAGACCGGCGCCTATCCGAATATGAGCGATTGGGAAATGTCCCCGGAGGAACGACAGCAATTAGATCGGGAAACGACTGCACTCTCCAAAGAACTGAACGAAATGCTCAATGCCAAAAACCGCATTGCGGAAATCGAGCAGGAGTTCTTGCAGCTAAACCCGGAGCAGCATTATTTTGAGGAATATTACGCAAGTTACAGTGACGTGCCGACGGAGAGCTTGGACAAGCTGTCCTCACAGAAGCTTCTTGCGCTTTGGATGGAGTTTGAACAGCACGCGGAACACGAAACCCGACTGGGTCTTTTGCAAAAGCTCTCCATCATGTTCCGCTTCAATCGTAATGCACTCAAATTATTCCTTCATTCTCCGGAACTGGTCATTCCCTATTTGCAGAGTCAGTTCTATTCTGTAAAGAGGCGGGAACTGGAAGTCGAAAAGCAGGAACTGAACCGCAAGCTGGAACACTACGCTTTCGACGCGAAGATGGACGAGCTCACACAGAAGTCCCTGCGGCTGTTCCGGGCGGAGCTGGCAACACGGTATCATTGGCGGAATAATAGACGATGCTTTGAAAAGAATGATTTCCGCCGGAATTCCGAAGAGTTTACCCGCGAGTATCCGGTGGTGCTTAGCACGACCTATTCCATCAAAGGAACGCTGAGCATCGATCATATCTACGATTACTTGATCGTGGATGAAGCCTCACAGGTCGATTTAGCCACAGGGGTGCTGGCATTTTCCTGTGCGCGGAATATCGTAATTGTCGGGGACTTGAAGCAGCTCCCCAATGTGCTGACAGAGGATGACATTCGCACCAGCGATGCCATTTGGCAGAAGTATTCCTTGGATGAGCGTTATCGCTTTTCTACCCACAGTTTGCTGTCCTCTGCATTGGAAATATGGCAGGATGCACCTGTTACGCTGCTGCGGGAACACTACCGCTGTCACCCGAAGATCATCAATTTCTGCAATCAGAAGTTCTACCACGGACAGCTGATCGTTATGACAAAAGACCATGATGAGCCGGATGTATTGACCATGTACCGGACGATTGCCGGTAATCACGCCCGTGGGCATCTCAACCAGCGCCAGATCGATGTCATCCAGCAGGAGGTACTTCCACGGCTGCATCAGCAAAATTTCCAGAGCATCGGCATTATTACGCCGTATCGGGATCAGGTGACAGCCATCCGCAAGCAGCTGGGAGATACTTATGAGGTGGACACCGTCCACAAGTTTCAGGGACGGGAACAGGATGCCATCATTCTGACCTCAGTCGACAATGTCATCACAGATTTTGTGGATGATCCCCACATGCTGAATGTGGCAGTTTCCCGCGCAGTTCATTCGCTGGCGGTGGTCACATCGCAGGACCCACGCAATGACCAAACCAACTATGGCGACCTAACGCGGTACATCGAATATAACAATTTTGAGGTTATCCAGAGCCAGGTCTACTCCGTATTCGATATGCTCTATCATGGCTATGCCGAGCAACGCAGAGCATATCTGCAAAAACATAAGCGAGTATCCGAGTACGATTCCGAGAATCTCATGTACTCTGTGATTCAAGAGGTGCTGGCTGAGGAGGCGTTTTCCTCTATCGGCTGCGCAGTGCATGTTTCTCTTGCGACACTGGTGAAGAACTATAAATCGCTGACAGAGGGAGAACGCCAATATGCCCGCAATCCATTGACCCATGTGGATTTCTTGCTGTTCAATCAGATGGATAAGCAGCCTGTGCTGGCGATTGAAGTAGACGGGACTGGCTTTCACGAAGCGGGGAGCAAGCAGGCAGAGCGAGATATGAAGAAAAACTCCATTCTGGAGAAGTGCGCCGTTCCGCTCCTGCGCCTCCGTACAGATGGCAGCGGGGAAAAAGAGAAAATCAAAAATGCGCTAAAGAGGGAATGATTATGCCGAGAATTATCAAGAATGCAATCAGATGCAAGAAATGCGGAGATGTCATCGAAAGCGAAACCGTTCATGATTTCAAGTTTTGCAGCTGCGGCTCCTGCGCCGTGGATGGCGGCCACGATTACCTTCGCAGATGCGGAAATCGTGAGGATTGGGAAGAACTGTCCGAAGCGGAAAAAGTGGAGGACAACGGTGCGTTGACTTGATCATGCCTTGCGGAAATTGGTGGTGCCAGGATATCGCTTATCATCATTCGCAATGTCACCACGAATTGCCCAGGGCTGTCATCGTCATAAAAACTCTTAGCATGGATGCAAACAGAAGTAAAAATTGCTTAGTGGTATAGTTAACCTGGGAGCCCGCACCACGAGTACCCCGCATCCCCAATAGCGGCTGAAACTGTGCGTTTCAGCCGCTATTTTTCTTAAAAATTTCAGTAGCTGTTTCCGCTGAACTGTGGTATATGTTTGGGCTGTAAGGAGGCGAGCGTATGAAATGCAAGTTGCTGAAAGACCTATATGACTGCTTTTATACCCCGCCTGAACTCCAGCCTTCCACAGAGCAGTCACCCACTAAAAATTCCGCGCCAGAGCCAACTCCGCTCCAACCTTCTAAAGAACTGCAGCCCGGCGACAAGGTTTATGTGGCGGGCTTCGGCTGGGCGGAGTACGAGGGACCAAATCACTGCGAAGATGGCACGGACATTTACGAAAACGGCAATAAAATTGAAATCATGGGGTGAAATATGCGGATAACAATCAGATAGGGCCAAAGCTCTATTGGCAATCAGACTTTTTAGGCAGCAAGTCAGCGGCTGCGCCGCCATAGACAAAGAAAACATTTTTCAGGATCCGGGCAGAGAAAGCAGAGGGACAGGCCGTAAAGGCTTGTCCCTCTGTCTGCGTTTTATGGCAGATATTCTTCCGTGACCCGATACCGGCTTATGCCGAAGGCATTGCTCCGCTCCACGATCTCTGCCGGGATCTTGGGCAGATACTTCTTGCTGAAGCTGGTGTCCCCGAAGTAGGCGTCAAAGCTTGCCACCGGCAGGACGACCCATTCGCAATCATCCTGCCGGTTGGCGAGATAATAGCGGATCAACATACAGACAACCTCGGATGGAATTCCCTTCGGAAGTGCCGCTTTCACTTTCTCGGTCAGTTCAAGCGGCAGCTCCGGCTCCTCTCTGCGCAGCGGCCCCAGCTCCAGCGCATCGGCAAGGACATCATCAAAGCGCAGCGTCCACGCGCCCTTGGTTTGGGGCGTAAAAATCGGGATCTGGTACTGCATTACCTTGCTTCGCCATGCGGCGGCAAACTTTGATTGAATGACCTCCGCATACTTGAGTGAGGTGCTGCGCACCTTTTCCGGGTGCGTCAGCATGAAGTCCGCCGCGCGGAGAACATGACGGAGGAACCAGCCGACCCCATCCGCATCCACCAGCTCCGGGAACTCTGTATGCAGCTCCGAAAAATCCGTTTGGAACTGCCACTCCTTGTCCTGCACACGCTTTCCGTCCTCCGGTACACTGCACCAGGCGCAGAGCGCGCGGCGGGCGTAGTCGATCCGATCATGCGGATCACCCGAAATGACCGCGCCGTCCTTGCTGTGGAACAGATACCCGCGGGCCAGAATAGTCAAGATCCGAGCCATCCCCTCAAACTCAAGGATTGTGGCGAAGGTGAAGCGGCCCAGCCATGTCGTATCGCTCTTCTTGCTGGCGGTATAGGAAACTGTTCCGGTATACGCGCAGAATTCCTCCCATTCGTTAATCATCCCGCACCTCCAGAACATTTTTCTCGATGTACTCCGGCAGCAGATCCCACAGCAGGTCACGCCTGCCGAGGGCTACCACATAGCGCACGGCCAAAGTCGGTCTCACGATAGCGGTCAGCAACTCCCGGCACTTGGCCGTCACGGCGTCTCGGTAACTCCGGAAGGCTGACTTGTCCGCAAAGGCTCTCATCATGGCAGTGAAGGCTTTCGAGTCGCTTTCACGGAACAGCTGCTTTTTCTCCCTGCCGGTGTTCTCGTCCTCCATGTCACAGACAATGTCTCCGAGGATGCGGTAGCCGCCGAAGCGGAAATCGGTCAGCAGATCGTAAATATCCTCAAACTCCGGCTCCGTCAGCCATTCCCGCAGGAAGCACTCCCGTGCATCCTCGTCCATGAGGTGCCAGGTATGTTCCCGCATGGCCTGCCGCAGGGTGGACACCTTTTCCGGCGGCAGACTGCCGAACAGGGCGTACAGTTCGTCGGGATCGTATGCATCTTCCTGCCCTCTGGCATACAGGACACGCTCCACATCGCTCTTCCGCTTTTTCTCCTTCAACGGAACGCGGCAGGCCCGGATGCGGGAGAGGCAGGCATCGTAATCCCGCAGCAGCGCATCCACTGCCGCCAGCTTATCGGAGTTTAGCTGTTCCTTCCAGTCCGGCTGCCGAGCGAAGGAAAACAATTCTTCGTCCTTGGCGGGCTTTGTCTTGATGCGCGGCGTGTTCTTTTTCAGCTGCTGTGCCAGATACGGCAGACGCTCTACATTGGAGTCCACCTCGTCCCAATCCACCCTCTTGAAAAACGCCTTTACCTTGGCCGCATGGGTAGGCTCGTACCAGGCGCGCCGGGTCTCCACCGCCTCTGCCAGCGTTTTATATTTGAGGAAGTCGCTGCGCTTGACGGTCTTGTGGGTCAGGTACTCATCCAGATCGGGGCGGATGCCGCTCTTAGCCGAGTCGATCTCCAACCCGGTGAGGATGGCCAATGTCTCCGTCTCCTCCCGGCATCGCTCCCGCTCTGCGGCGTCGGAGTTTTCGTTGTAGGCGATAATGCTGCGATCCAGCGCGGCATTGCAGATCTGACCGACGCGGGAGGAAAAGGTGCTGCGAACCGTTTCAAACCGTGCCTCCCAGTCGTCGGCACTGCGGATCTGGGGCTGGGCCGTGGGAATCATCAGCAGCGGCAGGTTGTGCGACCGGGAAAATATGCTCCGCGGCCGCGGGGGATCATGATGGATGTTTCGCTTCACACAGTCGTTCAAAAGGGAATCACTGATGGTCTTGATCATGTCGCCGTCGTAGTCGGCCCCACCCAAACGCTCCGCGGCAAGGGAACTGTAACCAACCATGACAACATCCGTCAGATGGCCGAGATATTGGTCATATAGATACCCTCTCTCTTTGATGGGATAAAGCTGCATCTCTTCATTCCGGGCAATGTGCGGATTGCGCAGCAGCGTGCAGACATGACCGGGTTCATAAGCCGCACCCGGAGCAAAGAAATTCTGATGGTTCAATGTCTGCACCCAGCGAAAATCGATAAAGGTGTTCGCTTTTTTACTTGTTCCGGTTTTCGCAACAGGCAGGCGGTTCAGAAAATCCAGCAGATCCCCGGAGAGATACCGATTGTCTCCCGCCACAATCAGGCGGCCGACGGCGTACTGCTCCACGATTTTATCGGCTTCATCCTCCAGTCGCTTGGCATAGACCGGTTCGTTGATGAAGCGCGGATTCTTTTTCAGTACGGCGGCAAGGATCTGGTCCTTGCCCTGATGCCGTTCCCACCAGCTGACCCGTTCAAGCTTCTCCAGAAAATAATTCTGCCGAAACGATTCATCGGCGCAGAAGCTGTAATACGCCAGCTCCGTCTGCTTGGTGAGCCAATTTCGCGGGTCTTCCTCCGGACTGTGATCCCAGCCGTCTGGCAGATCGGCGGGGCGGAACTCGTCGCCCTGAATGGAAACGGTGGTCAGAAACTGATAGTTCAGCTCGGTGGTCTTTTCCGGTTTCTCCTTGCTCACATTGGTGATGTACAGTGCGTGGCGGTACTTGCGAAACACCGTCCGGTAGTCCTCCCAGCTCATGCCACTGGCAGTGAGCCAGCCGTATCCCTTGAACATGCTCTTGGTGAGGATGACGTCCACATCCCGGACGGAATGCTCCATGCCCCACAGATCGGTGATGGTGTCCGTCCCGCAGAGGGTCAGGAAGTCTTTGAAGTCCACCTCGTGCAGCATACCCTTGACATAGGGCATACGGATCTGGAATGAGGTGTGGACTTTCTTCCCGCACAGCTTCTCGTCCACGACGCGGGCATATTCTTTTGAGATCAGCCCCTCGCCGTCGAAGCAGGTGATTTCGATGTCCTCTTTTTTCTCCACCCGGTGATATTTGCGGGTACTGCTCTGCGTTCCGTCGTCCTCTACGGTGATGACGCTGACATTCCGCTCTGTGCGCGTAGGATTGTCGATGACCACCACCCGGTGGGGCCGGTCAATGCCGATGCCGTCAATGCGGATACCGCTGGACAGCATCAGGCCGTTGTAGGCGTAGAGTTTGCTGAGCTGGCAGTCACCGATGGTCATATCCATCATGATGCGGCGGCGCACCGTGTCATAAAAATCCTCCCGGATGAAGGACAGCCGCGCCTGCCGGCTCATGCTGCCCGAACGCTCAAAGGCGAGGTAGCGATGCGGCCCGGAGCCAAAATCAAGGCTCACGCCCTCGGGACGGAACAGGGCCTTCGCTTTTTCCTGCCGGATCCGGTATTTCTTTCTGGCACCGCTCCGGTCGAAGATGCCGGAGAAGTCCATATAGAAAATGATGTCCGAGAGGTCAGTCACCAGCTGCCCACCGGGTCTTCCGGTGAAGGCATCGCCGTGCAGCACGCACATGATCTGATAGAACAGTGCGTTATCGTCCTGCTCGTGAGGTGCGGAAAGTGATTTGCATTTCTCTGTCTCGGCGGCGCTGAGATGGAAGGTATATGTCCCGTCCTGCTGCCTGCCATAGCTGATCACAGCTCTGGCGGACAGCTCGTAGATCCTGTATTTTACCAACGGCATCGGCTCACCTCCTGATGTCTCTATTCTATCATGCGGCTCTAAATTTGCAATATGGATACTGCTCCCACTTTTTCAGTGGGAGCTTTTTGCTTGCAGCTCTCAACAAAAAATTATAAAGGAGGAATCCAATGCAAGAATCCACATTCACCAACTACGACCAGCTGCCGCTGTTCCTCAATGCGAACACGGTGGCGCAGGTGCTGGGCGTGTCCATCTCCAGCGCCTATGAGCTCATGCACGAGACGGGCTTCCCCGCGCTGCGGATAGGCAGCCGCATCGTGGTACCCAAAGAAGAGTTCCGCCGGTGGGTAGATGCGCAGACAGGGGGTGATACCTGATGTTCCAGCGCTGGCCCAAGCAGGACCCGAACAAACACTACTATCTCGTCCCCAACGAAG
>OLWD01000850.1_pt1 | contig 12587 bp, 9 predicted proteins | sample 1673971 | NCBI WGS metagenome assembly OLWD01 (sample SAMEA103958136, study PRJEB25191) | human gut metagenome | reverse complement strand
TATCTCGATGAAAAATTCGATAACGAAAAGATGGAATTCCTTTTTCCGGGTATGAAAAAGGCTGCAGAGGCGGGAGTTACAACCGAGGGCGTAATTTCCAATGAAAGACCGTATCTTAATGCTACAGATCCCGATAAAGGCACAAAAATCGAACAAGGAAAAGATGTTTCCGAGATTGATTGATATCTTGAAGTGGCTATGCTTTGCACAGTCACTTTTTGCTTTTTGGCGGTATTTTAAAAATAATTTCGCCTGACTATTGAATTTTAACCGATTTTTTTATATAATTAATTAGTAATGCTTTATTTATGTCGATTCAAAGCATAAATTGGCATATTTGTCCTGACTTTGTCTGCCCACGGCACGGTTTTTGCGGCAATTTATCAAGTGGGCGGAAAGGCTATGAGTAATTATGAAAAAGGTTGCAATTATTATGGGCTCCGACAGTGATTTTCCCGTAGTATCAAAGGCTGTCAGTAAACTCAAAGAATTTGGCGTAGAGTATGAGGTTCATGTAATGAGCGCACACCGTACTCCCGATGCGGCAATTAAGTTTTCGGCAGAGGCTAAAAAGAACGGTTTTGGTGTAATCATTGCCGCAGCAGGTATGGCGGCACATCTCGCAGGTGTTCTTGCGGCAAAAACAACCCTTCCTGTGATAGGAATCCCATGTAAGTCGGCTCAGCTTGACGGTATGGATGCTCTTCTCGCAACAGTTATGATGCCTACAGGAATTCCGGTTGCAACAGTAGCAGTTGACGGTGCGGCTAACGCTGCAATTCTTGCCGTTGAAATGCTCGCACTTTCCGACGATTCTCTTGCAGAGAAACTTGAAAATATGAAAACTGATATGGAAAAAGGCGTTGCCGAAAAAGACAAGGCAATGCAGGCTAAGGTGGCAGAGCTTTGATTAAGAACTATGTAGATATTGACACAAAACTTGACAAAGTAAATGACGAGTGCGGTGTGTTCGGTATTTACCGTAATGATGACGATATCGATGTTGTTGCCGCCGCAAATGACGCACTCTACAGCCTTCAGCACAGGGGACAGCAGAGCGCAGGTATCACCGTGAATAAAGACGGTGAATTTACAACTGTCAAGGAACTCGGCATGGTGTCCGAGATTTTTACACCCAAAGCACTTGAAAAACTTCCGAACGGTAAGATTGCAGTCGGTCATGTCCGTTATACTTCATCGGAATCACTCGACCGTGCATCTAACCAGCCGCTTGTTATGCGATATATTCAGGGTTCAATCGGTATTGCAAGCAACGGCTCAATTACAAACTTCAATGAAATAAGGCAGGAGCTTGAAACAGGCGGCGCTGTTTTTCAGTCCAATTCTAATGCTGAAATTATGGCTTATGTTATTGCAACCGAAAGATGTGTAACAGACACGCTTGAAGATGCTGTTCTTTCTTCAATGAGAAAGCTCAAGGGCGCTTATTCAACTGTAATTTGCGCACCGAGCCGTCTTATCGGCTTTCGTGATATGCACGGGTTCCGTCCGCTCTGTATCGGCAAACTCAAAAACAGCTGGATTTTCACTTCAGAAAGCTGTGTTATCGACAGTCTCGGCGGTGAATTTGTCCGTGATGTTGAGCCGGGCGAAATGGTAGTAGTTGACGAAGAAGGCTTTCACAGCTACAAATTAAAGCTTTTGCCCGATAAAACATCTTTCTGCCTTTTTGAATATGTATATATCGCAAGACCGGACAGCGTAATCAACGGTGTCTGCGTACATAATGCAAGATTCAGAGCCGGTGAACTTCTTTATGACGAGTTCCCGATTGAGGCGGATATGGTGTGCGGTGTTCCCGATTCGGGACTTATTGCCGCACAGGGTTATGCAAAGGCTTCGGGTATCCCGTTCAGCACAGGTTTTGTCAAGAACAAATATATCGGCAGAACAGTAGGCTCGGGTAAAGATAAAAAGAAAAGACTTCTCAGAACAAGACTTACCGCTTTGAAGGCTAATGTTAAAGGCAAGAGAGTTGTTATTATTGATGACTCAATCGTCAGAGGTGAAACCTCAAAGCATATTGTTCGTCTTATGCGTGAGGCAGGAGCTGCCGAGGTGCATATGCTCATCAGCTCACCGCCGTTTGTATGTCCGTGCTACTTTGGTGTGGACATTCACGATAAGGAAAGCCTTATTGCAAACAAGTTGACAACAAGTGAAATCTGTGAATATATCGGTGCAGATTCACTTGGTTATCTCAGTATAAACAGTCTCAGAAAAATTGCTGAGGGTGCAAATATAGAATTCTGTGACGGTTGTTTCACGGGCAGCTATGACGCTGAAATTCCGAGAACAATCTTTGTAGATAAATACGCTAAAAAAATTAACAGAAAGTGACGGAGTGATTACAATGAACAACAGCTTTTCCGAAAGCTACAAAGCGGCAGGTGTTGATGTAACAGCAGGCTATAAGTCTGTAGAGCTTATGAAAAAGCATGTGGCACGCACAAAAATTGACGGTGTTATTTCAGGCATCGGCGGTTTCGGCGGACTTTTTGCCCCTGATTTCAAAGATATGGAAGAGCCTGTACTTGTCAGCGGTACCGACGGTGTAGGCACAAAAATCAAGCTTGCTTTTCTTCTTGACAAGCATGACACAATCGGTATTGACGCAGTTGCAATGTGCGTAAACGATGTAATTTGCTGTGGAGCAAAACCTCTTTTCTTCCTCGATTATATCGCAATCGGCAAGAACTATCCCGAAAAGGTAGCTGAAATTGTATCAGGCATTGCAGAAGGCTGTGTTCAGTCCGGTTGTGCTCTTATCGGCGGTGAAACTGCAGAGCATCCGGGTCTTATGCCTGTTGACGAATATGATGTTGCAGGTTTCAGCGTTGGTATTGCAGACAAGCCGAAGATGATTGACGGTTCAAAGCTTTGTGAGGGTGATGTACTTTTAGGACTCCGTTCTTCGGGTGTTCACTCAAACGGTTTTTCACTTGTCAGAAAAATCTTTGATATCAACGAGGAAACAATTAATGCCGAGTATCCTGAGCTTGACAAAACTCTCGGTGAAACATTGCTCACTCCAACAAAAATTTATGTAAAACCTCTTCTCGCTCTTATGGAAAAGGTTGATGTAAAGGCTGTATCACACATCACGGGCGGCGGCTTCTATGAAAACATTCCCCGTATGCTTACAGACGGTCTTTCAGCCAAAATCAAAAAGGACAATATTCCTGTTCTTCCTATTTTCAAGCTTATGCAGAGAGTAGGTAATATCCCCGAGCACGATATGTTCAACACATTCAATATGGGTGTAGGTATGATAATCGCCGTTGCTAAGGAAGATGAAGACAAGGCTCTTGAGGTTCTTGCGGCTAACGGTGAAGACGCTGTTGTACTCGGTGAAGTAATCAGCGGTAATGACGGAGTAGTGTTTGAATAATGAAAAATATTGCAGTTCTTGTGTCGGGCGGCGGCACAAATCTTCAGGCACTTATTGACGCTCAGAACAGGGGAGAGATTAAAAACGGAAAAATCTCTCTTGTTGTGTCCTCAAATCCAAACGCTTATGCACTTGAAAGAGCAAAAAACAATTCGATTGCAACTGAGGTTATCAGGAGAAAAGACTATGCCGAATTTGATGAGTATGATTCTGCTGTGACCGAGCTTTTGAAATCCAAGGATGTTGACCTTGTTGTTCTTGCGGGATTTATGACTATTCTCGGAAAGCAGTTTATTTCTGCTTTTGAAAACAGAATAATCAATATCCATCCGTCGCTTATTCCGTCATTCTGCGGCGAGGGCTATTACGGACTCAAAGTTCATGAGGAGGCTCTTAACAGAGGCGTCAAGGTAACTGGTGCTACCGCACATTTTGTAAACGAAGTGTGCGACGGCGGTCCCATTATCATTCAGAAAGCCGTTGAAATTCAGAACGGTGACACACCCGAAATTCTTCAGAAAAGAGTTATGGAACAGGCTGAATGGAAGATTCTTCCAAGGGCGGTTTCGCTTTTCTGCGAAGATAAAATTATAGTAAAAGACAATAAAACCGAAATTCTTGACTAACGGAGGAAAAATATGAAACCTGTATCACTTTACAATGACATTGCTTCAACTTCATATCCGGGCAGAGGCATTGTAATCGGCAAAAGTGCAGACGGCTCAAAGGCTGTTATTGCATACTTCATTATGGGCAGAAGCGAAAACAGCAGAAACAGGGTGTTTGCAGAAACCGAGGACGGCATCAAAACTCAGGCTTTTGATCCGTCAAAGCTTGTTGATCCGTCACTTATCATCTATTCTCCAGTAAGAGTTCTCGGCAACAAAACTATCGTTACTAACGGTGACCAGACAGATACTGTTTATGACCTTATGAATGAAGGTCAGACATTTGAACAGTCACTCACAACAAGAGAGTTTGAGCCTGACGGTCCTAACTACACTCCACGAATTTCAGGTATCGTTGAGTGCGAAAACGGCAAGATGAACTATGCTATGTCAATTCTCAAAAGTGCAGACGGCAATCCCGATTGTTGTGAAAGATACACATTTACATATGACAAGCCGATAAACGGTCTTGGCAGATTCATTCACACATATATGAGTGACGGCAATCCGCTTCCGAGCTTTGAGGGTGAACCTACACTCGTAGAAATCGGTAACGATGATATTGACACATTTGCCGAGAAAATCTGGAATTCTCTCAATGAGGATAACAAGGTTTCACTTTTTGTACGCTATATTGACATTGCTTCAAATAAGGCAGAGTCAAGGATTATCAATAAAAACAAGTAATTTATTTTTCGGAAAGGATGAATCCAATGAACGAACTTGCTTTAAAATACGGCTGTAACCCGAATCAGAAGCCTTCGAGAATTTTCATGCAGGACGGCAAAGATCTTCCTGTTGAGGTTCTCAACGGCAAACCCGGTTACATCAACTTTCTTGATGCATTTAACTCATGGCAGCTTGTAAAGGAACTCAAAGCGGCAACAGGTCTTCCTGCGGCTGCATCATTCAAGCATGTAAGTCCTGCCGGTGCGGCAGTTGCAACCGAGCTTTCTGACACACTCAAGAAAATCTATTTTGTAGATGACCTTGAACTTTCTCCGATTGCAAGCGCATATGCAATGGCAAGAGGTGCAGACAGAATGTCGTCATACGGTGACTGGGTGGCTCTTTCCGATACTTGCGATGTTCAGACTGCAATCCTCCTCAAGAGAGAGGTTTCTGACGGTATTATTGCTCCTGACTATACTCCCGAGGCTCTTGAAGTCCTCAAGTCAAAAAAGAAAGGCAACTATAATGTCGTAAAAATCGACCCGAACTATGTTCCTGCTCCTATTGAGCATAAGGATGTTTTCGGCATTACATTTGAACAGGGCAGAAATGAACTCAAAATTGACGAAGAAATGCTCCTTCAGAACATTGTAACAGATAATAAGAATTTTACAGAGGATGCTAAGCGTGACCTTCTTGTTGCTCTTATTACTCTTAAATATACTCAGTCTAATTCTGTTTGCTACGCAAAGGGCGGTCAGGCAATCGGTGTAGGCGCAGGTCAGCAGTCAAGAATTCACTGCACAAGACTTGCAGGCAATAAGGCTGATATCTGGTATCTCAGACAGCATCCGAAGGTTATGAACCTTCCGTTTGTTGACAACATCCGTCGTCCCGACAGAGATAATACTATTGATGTTTACATCTCTGATGATTATGAGGATGTGCTTGCTGACGGTATATGGCAGCAGTTTTTCAAAACTAAGCCCGAACCTCTTACAAAGGAAGAGAAAAAGGCTTGGCTTGCAACATTTGACGGTGTTTCACTCGGTTCTGACGCATTCTTCCCATTCGGTGACAACATTGAAAGAGCAAAGCGTTCAGGTGTTAAATTTGTTGCACAGCCTGGCGGTTCAATTCGTGATGATAATGTTATTGAAACCTGCAATAAGTACAATATGACGATGTCATTTACGGGTATTCGTCTTTTCCATCACTGATAGAGGTGCAGTTATGAAAATTTTAATGATTGGTTCGGGCGGCAGAGAGCACGCTTTAATTAAAAAGCTTCTTGAAAGTCCTAAATGCACAAAGCTTTATTGCGCTCCCGGCAACGGCGGTATTTCAAGAGATGCCGAGCTTGTTAATATCGGAGTTATGGATAAAGAAAATATGGTTAAGTTTGCAAAGGACAATGCAATTGACCTCGTTTTTGTAGCTCCTGATGATCCGCTTGCTGACGGTATGGTTGACGCTATGCAGGAGGCCGGAATCAGAGCATTCGGTCCTAATGCAAATGCCGCTATTATTGAGGCGTCAAAGGTTTTCTCAAAAAATCTTATGAAGAAATACGGCATACCTACTGCAAAGTATGAAGTATTCAATGACGCTCAGAAAGCAATTGACTATATAAAGAACGAAAATACCGCTCCCGTTGTTGTAAAGGCTGATGGCCTTGCACTCGGCAAGGGTGTAATTATTGCTCAATCTGTTGATGAGGCAATTGAAGCAGTCAAAGAAATTATGGAGGACAAGAAGTTTGGTGACTCAGGTAACAATATCGTTATCGAAGAGTTTCTTACAGGTCCCGAGGTTTCTATTCTTGCATTTACAGATGGTAAGTGCGTAAAACCTATGGTCAGCTCAAAAGACCACAAGCGTGCTTTTGATAATGACGAAGGTCTTAACACAGGCGGTATGGGCACAATCAGCCCGAACCCGTATTATACAGACGAGATTGCCAAGGAATGTATGGATACAATCTTTATCCCTACAATTGAGGCGATGAATAAAGAGGGCAGACCTTTTAAGGGCTGTCTGTACTTTGGACTTATGATTACACCAAACGGTCCAAAGGTTATTGAATACAATGCCCGTTTCGGCGATCCTGAGGCTCAGGTTGTTCTTCCAAGACTTAAAACTGACCTTGTAGATATCTGTGAGGCTGTTATTGACGAAAAGCTTTCCAACCTCGATATTGAATGGGACAACGGTGCTGCAGCTTGTGTTGTTATGGCAAGCGGCGGATATCCTGTTTCATATAAAAAGGGTATAGAGATGTTCGGTCTTAATGATAACGGCGGTGTCGATGGTGCAATCGTTTATCATGCCGGCACAAAGTACGAAAACGGAAAGTTCTATACAAACGGCGGTCGAGTTCTCGGTGTTACTGCAACAGCGGATACACTTGATGAGGCACTCGAAAAGGCATATGCCGCAGTAGAAAAAATTTCCTTTGAAGGCGCTCATTACAGACACGATATCGGAAAAACTAAATAATATATTAAGAGCCACTCTTAACGAGCGGCTCTTTTTTTAGCCTGCATTTTTAATCTGCAGTCTTAATTTGTCTGAAATCATGGCAATAAATTCGCTGTTTGTGGGCTTTCCTCTGTCGTTGTGGATTGTATATCCGAAATATGAGTTCAGAACATCAATGTCGCCTCGATCCCATGCAACCTCAATTGCGTGTCTTATAGCTCTTTCAACCCGTGAAGAAGTTGTTTCGTACTTTTTGGCAACCGACGGATAGAGCTGTTTTGTCACGGCATTGATAATTTCAGGATGCTCAACAGACATAATGATTGAATCACGCAGATAGTGATAGCCTTTGATGTGAGCCGGAACTCCTATTTCATGGAGAATATCGGTCACTTTCATTTCAATTCCGAAAGCGTCAATAATTCTTCCTCTGCCAAAATTATTTTTCTTGCTCAAATCCGACAAATCGCTGATAATGCTGCTTAATTCGGAAATGTTATACGGCTTCAACACAAAATATGATGCACCCGAATTCATAATTTCACGCTCCAGAACAGGGCTGTGAAAAGAGGAATATACCATAAAAACAGGTACTTTTGTGTTCTGCCTTGTGACGCTCCTCATTACTCCGATTGCGTCAAGCCTTGTCATAAATGAATCCATCAGCACAACATCAGGGTTTTCTCTTTTAATTTTATCGCACAATTCTTCTCCGTCTTTTGCGCAGAAAATAACGGAAATATTCTTACTCTGTAAGATATTAAGATTTTCCTGCGTAAATTCGGAAGCGTCATCGGTTACGATTAGTTTTATTTTGTTGTTCATTGTGATTTCCCCCAGTAATTTTTGTTGTACTAATATTACCACAAAATGGTAAAGTTGGCAATACCTTCCACAAAACTTTTTTAAAAAATTGGGAAATTCTTTTTTAATCTTGCCCTATACAATATGAAACAAACAAGTAATCATACATTTAGTGCTGATTATTGTAACATTCTGCCATATATTGTGCGAAAACGCCGTAGCCTTCTCTCGGATTGTTGAGAAAAACATGAGTAACGGCACCCACAATTTTGTCGTTTTGGACTATCGGACTGCCGCTCATACCCTGAACAATACCGCCGCAATTTTCGAGTAATCTGCTGTCGGTTATTTTTATGACAAAATTTTCATTTGATGTCATATCACGGTTGCAAATTCTTTTGATTTCAATTTCATATTCCTGCGGTGTATTTCCTACAAGCGTTGTTACCATAACAGCCTTTCCTGTTTTAACTTCATCGTCATTCGCAATCAGATATTTCTTGTTTCTTTTATAATTTTCACTCGTTAAATCTCCGAAAATTCCTAAAGGAGAGTTTACGCTCAAATTACCAAGCCGAACATCTGTAAAATATCCGCAGAAGCTGCCGGCTTTACCGCAGACGCTTTTATCAATTCCGCTGATTTGAGCCTGAACTGTTTCACCTGATTTTAACGGTAACAAAGCAGCCGTGTCACAGTCGCATATTCCGTGACCGAGTGCGGCAAAATAATTATGGCTGTCATCATAATAGGTCATAGTTCCGATACCTGCACAGCTGTCACGAACCCACGCACCGAGGAGATATACTCCCACGGTATTTTTAATCGGCAAAACGGTTTTATTTTCGGTTTTGCCGTTTCTATCAATTTCGACAGTAATTTCATTGCCGTTTGATTTTTCAATTTCAGACTTTAATTCTTCATTTGTGCTGATTTTTGTATTATTTACTTTCTTTATAATATCGTTTACTTTAAGTCCGCCGTCTTTTGCGGGGCAAACATATTTTTCACCGTCATAGTAGCTTTCAAGCTTGATTATCATTGCTCCGTTAGCATAAAATTTAACTCCGAAAGCCTCACCGCCGATGTAAACCTCATTTTTATCATCAGCGGCATAAGGCGAAAAAGTCGAAACAGTAAATAATAATGTGAAAATCAGGGCAACTGATATAATTTCTTTAAATTTTCGCAAAAAATTCACCTTCTTTCCGTTGCCTTTATTATGATTTGCATTTATAATATAGATTAGTGCGTTGATGAAAATATTAAAAATGTTACTGGCAGAGGATTTTCTAAAAAGGCGATAAACAGCCGTGCATTGTAAATTATTTTCTGAAATTATATCATTTTCTTATTATGAGGTATATATGGAAAACATAAATTCTAACCTTGTCGGTCTTACCGATTCTGAAGTTCAAAAGCGTATAGATGAAGAAAAGGTAAATATTTCAACTAATATTAAAACCAAATCAATCAAAAGAATATTTTGTGATAACATTTTTACGCTTTTCAATCTGATAAATGTGATTTTGCTTGCGGCATTGATTTTTGTGGGTTCACACAAGAATATGCTTTTTATCGGTGTCGTTATCGCAAATATAATTATAGGTATAGTTCAGGAAATTCGTTCCAAAATAAGCGTTGACAAGCTGACTATTTTGTCTGAGAAAAAAATCAATGTTCTCAGAAACGGTAAAATTGCAGAAATAAGTAAAGATGAAATTGTTCTTGACGATATTCTTGTGCTTTCAAGAGGAAGCCAGATTCCTGCCGACTGCATTGTGTGCGACGGTAGCTGCAGAGTCAACGAAAGTTTGCTTACAGGCGAATCAAATCTCATTGAAAAAAATGTCGGAGATGAACTTCTCTCGGGCAGTTTTATTGCGGCAGGAAAATGCTATGCTCAGGCTGTAAAGGTCGGAGCCGATTGCTATGCCGCAAAGATAAATAACGAAGCCAAATATATTAAAAAAGTAAATTCTCAGATTATGGAGTCATTCAATTTCATTATCAAAATCTGTACATTTGTACTTTTCCCGATTGGCATTGCATTTTTTATTCGACAATTCACCCTGCCCGATGCAACATTGCAGTCTGCTGTAATCAGCACTGTTGCGTCACTTGTCGGTATGATTCCAAAGGGAATGATTCTTCTTACAAGTTCTGTTCTTGCAGTATCAATTATCAGACTTTCATCTAAAAAGGTGCTTGTACAAGAAATGTATTGCATTGAAACACTTGCAAGAGTTGATGTGCTTTGTCTTGATAAAACGGGAACGCTTACAACAGACGAAATGACGGTAACAGGTGTCATTCCGTTTGGGGCTGATGAAAATAAAATTAAGAAGGCACTTTCTTCAATTGTAAAAGCGTCTGATGAACTGAATGCAACTTTGTATGCACTGCGTGACTATTCAGATTCCGTTTCACCGTATGAGTGCAGTAAATTCTGCGATTTTTCCTCCGAAACAAAATGGTCGGGCGGTACCTTTGAAAACGGCAAATCCTACATAGTCGGTGCGACTGAATGTATTTTAAAAAGCAGAGAAAAGTATTCCGAGGTGTATTCTGAGATTGAAAAGATAAATCAAACCGTCAGAATCCTTGTTCTTGCCGAAAGCGATAGTGAACCTGACGAAGACTCATTGCCTGATGATTTAAAACCGCTTGCACTCATTCTTATCAAGGATAAACTTCGTGATAATGTAAATGAAACGGTAAAATATTTTAAGGAACAGGGTGTCACCTTAAAGGTTATTTCAGGCGACAGCGTTAAAACTGTTAAAAATATTGCGCTTGACACAGGAATTGAGGGTGCAGAAAATGCAATCGATATGTCAACCGTGACAACAGATAAAGAGCTTGAAGATGCGGCAGAGCGTTGTAATGTGTTTGGCAGAGTAACTCCGGCTCAAAAGAAAAAGCTTGTGGTTGCCCTTAAAAAGCACGGACATTCGGTTGCTATGACAGGTGACGGAGTAAATGATGTTCTCGCACTCAAAGAGGCGGATTGCTCCGTAGCTATGGCGTCAGGCAGTGATGCCGCACGAAATGTGTCACAGCTTGTACTTGTCAATAATGACTTTGGCGCAATGCCGAGCGTTGTGGCAGAGGGCAGACGAACAATCAATAACCTTGAACGAAGCTCTGCACTCTATCTTGTAAAGACGATTTATTCGGTTATACTCTCAATTTTCTTCATATTCTTCCGCACAGGATATCCCTTTGAACCGATACAGCTTACGCTTGTCGGTGCATTAACGGTTGGATTGCCATCATTTGTTCTCGCACTTCAACCGAATAAAGATATAGTAAAAGGTAATTTCACCGTAAATATAATAGCAAGATCACTCCCAACAGCTTTTTGTATTTCGGCAGATACAATATTACTCGCAATTTTAAAGTATATGACAGATATGCCACAGGCACAGTTTTCAACTCTCTGCGTATATCTTACTGCATTTTCATGTATGTTGCTTGTAATCAGATTATCAATCCCGTTCAATCCGCTCAGAGCCGTTATGGTCATCGGATGTTCCGCAGGAATAATAATCGGTTCAATCTTCTTCGGCGGATTGTTCTCACTTGCACCGCTTACATTTGAAAACATCATATTGCTTGTAATCTTTGCTGTAGGCACATTTGTTGTATTTAATATATTCTACAATATAGCACAGCACTATATAGAAAAATTCAAAAAGGAAAGTCATCTTAAACTGACTGCAAAAAGAAATGCAAATAAACAAAAACGCTGAAAAATTAATCAGACAACTGAATAATCAAGGCTATGAGGCTTTTATAGTAGGCGGTTGTGTTCGTGATTATCTTCTCGGATTGACTCCGCATGATACAGATATTTGTACAAACGCTTTGCCCGAGCAGACAAAAAAATGCTTTGAGGCTTATCGTACGTTTGATACAGGTATCAAACACGGCACAATTTCCGTTGTATGCGGCGGTGAAGTCTATGAAATCACAACCTACCGTATTGACGGTGATTATTCCGATAACCGTCATCCGGACAGCGTAAGCTTTACACGAAACATAAACGAAGATTTGCAACGCCGTGACTTTACGGTAAATGCAATGGCATATAACGCTGAATACGGTCTTGTCGATCCATACGGCGGTAAAAATGACCTTAAAGATAAAGTTATCCGTTGTGTCGGAAATCCCGATACACGCTTTAACGAGGATGCTCTGCGAATCTTGCGGGCATTACGCTTTGCCTCTGTTTACGGATTTTCAATTGAAGAGAACACATCAAAGTCTATATTTAAAAATGCAGACTTGCTAAAAAACATTGCAACAGAGCGTGTGACTTCGGAATTTCTAAAGCTCATCTGCGGTAAGGATGCCGTAAAAATTCTTGACGCTTACCGAGAAACTATTGCTGTTATTATCCCTGAAATTACCGTTATGTTCAATTTCAATCAGAACAACATTCATCATTCGTATGATTTGTGGCAACATACCCTGACTGCACTCGGTACAATTGAACCGAATCCCATATTTCGTATGACAATGCTCCTGCATGACATCGGCAAGCC
>OLWD01000844.1_pt1 | contig 12627 bp, 6 predicted proteins | sample 1673971 | NCBI WGS metagenome assembly OLWD01 (sample SAMEA103958136, study PRJEB25191) | human gut metagenome | reverse complement strand
TATTCAGCTTTCCGGTATGGAGGTTTCTCTGGTAAACGCCATGAGCCGTGAAACGATTTTACGGCAATATCTGGACACACTGAAGGGACAATATTCCCATATGAACGCATGATGACACGCAGGCCGGAGGGCGGGAAGGAAACTTCCCGTCCTCCCTCTTTGCCCCAAAGCCACCCCTGTTATGGCTGCGGAAATTATGGAAGCCCCTGCGTAGGTGTCTGCCACCGTGAGATGGAACGATGGCTCAAAGAAAGGAAACGAAAAAAATGAGTGTTCTGATTATATTTATCAAGCTGATTGCTGTTTTTGACCTGCTGGTGATCGCCGTGTATTTTGGCGGCGACATTCTTTCTACCATGTTAAACAAACTTCGGAGAAAGCCAAAGCAAGATGACCCCTTTGATTTCTCCTTAGATACCGTGACCGTTTCATTGTCCATAGATTCTATCCGTCAGCTTTATTCCGGTGACGCGGCAGATTTTGTGAAAGAAAAGATCCTGCCAAATGTGGAGAAAACAATGGCTGTTTTGACGGATCAGGAACAGACAGCAGCCTGTCTGCTCTTATCTGCTCTGATCGGTTTTCTTGCAGCAGAAGCTCCTATGGATGAACAGAGCTTCCCTATGGTAATGGAACTTTTGAACTGTATGGAGGGGGAAAAAGAGGATGGTTGTCAGGATGCAGTAGATATTTTGTTTGAAGATACCGTCAGCAATACCCACCGTCATGAAGAATATTACAGCAATTATCAACGCTACCAGCTGATGCAGGTGGATAAAACCCGTGTCATTTTGGCTTGCCGCATCATCATCAATGACCTGCTGGGGAAACTGTACCGCTATGACTACCGGTTTGGTTATAACCTGCTTCTGGATGAGGAAAACAGCATTGAGAAAAAACTGCACACGCCTGTGCGGGAAGAATGGGAGGCTGAAGATGATGAGATATAAACTGGTAATCGCTGAAAAACCATCGGTTGCACAAAGTCTGGCTGCGGTAATCGGTGCAACTGCTCGTAAGGACGGGTATCTGGAGGGCAACGGCTGGCGTGTCAGCTGGTGCGTGGGCCACCTGGCCGGTCTTGCGGATGCAGACAGCTATGACCCCAAGTATGCCAAGTGGCGATATGATGACCTGCCTATTCTGCCGGAGCATTGGCAGATGGTGGTGGGAAAGGATAAGAAAAAGCAGTTTGATATTCTCAAAAAGCTGATGAATGCCCCGGATGTGACGGAGGTGGTAAATGCCTGCGATGCCGGACGCGAGGGCGAGCTGATCTTCCGCAGCGTCTATGAGCTGGCAGGTTGCAAGAAGCCGATGAAAAGGCTCTGGATTTCTTCGATGGAGGACTCTGCCATAAGGGAAGGCTTTGCAAACCTGCGCCCCGGTGCGGATTATGACGGACTTCGGGATGCTGCCCTCTGCCGTGCCAAGGCCGACTGGCTGGTGGGGATCAATGCCACAAGGCTTTTTTCCGTGCTGTATCACCGAACCCTCAACATCGGGCGCGTGATGTCCCCGACGCTGGCGCTTATTGTCCAGCGAGAAGCTGAGATCGACACCTTTCAGTCGATTCCCTTTTATACCGTGGCGCTGGAGCTACCCGGTCTTACCGTATCCGGGGAGCGCATGGCGAATAAGGCCGCTGCCGAGCAGCTGAAAGAAGCCTGTCAGGGTGCAAATGTCACAATCAAAAAGGTGGAGTGCAAGGAAAAGTCCGAAAAGCCGCCTGCCCTCTATGACCTGACTACTCTGCAAAGAGATGCCAACCGCCTGCTTGGATTTACAGCCCAGCAGACCCTGGACTATCTGCAAAGCCTGTATGAAAAGAAGCTCTGCACCTATCCCCGTACTGACAGCCGCTATCTGACTGGTGATATGGCAGACAGCCTGCCGGTGCTGGTGAATCTGGTTGCCAATGCTATGCCGTTTCGCAAAGGGATCGCCATTACCTGTGATCCGCATACGGTCATCAACGATAAGAAAGTAACCGACCACCACGCAGTAATCCCTACCAGAAATCTCAAGGATGCAGACCTTTCTGCCCTTCCTGCGGGAGAAAAAGCGGTGCTGGAGCTGGTGGCCCTGCGTCTGATGTGCGCCGTAGCCCAGCCCCATATCTATTCGGAAACTGTTGTGATTGCAGCGTGTGCCGGTGGGGAGTTTACCGCCAAAGGAAAAACAGTGAAGCACCCCGGATGGAAAGCTCTGGAGGACGCTTACCGTGCCAAAATGAAGGATGCAGAGCCGAAAAAAGAGGGCGCAGAGAAAGCCCTGCCGGAGCTGACCGAAGGACAGACCCTTTCGGTTGCTGCGGCAATCGTCAAAGAAGGCAAAAGCAGTCCGCCTCAGCACTTTACGGAGGATACCTTGTTGTCCGCAATGGAGACTGCCGGAAAAGAGAATATGCCGGAGGACGCCGAGCGAAAAGGTCTGGGGACACCGGCCACCCGTGCCGGTATTTTGGAAAAGCTGGTATCTGCCGGTTTTCTGGAACGAAAAAAGAGCAGGAAAACGGTGCAGCTTCTCCCTTCCCACGATGCAGTTTCCCTGATCACAGTGCTGCCGGAACAACTGCAATCGCCGCTTCTGACTGCCGAGTGGGAGTACCGCCTGGGAGAGATCGAGCGCGGGCAGCTTGCCCCGGAGGAGTTTCTGGACGGGATCAGCACCATGCTGAAAGATCTGGTGGGGACTTATCAGGTCATCAAGGGAACTGAGTATCTGTTCACTCCGCCCCGTGAGGTGGTGGGCAAATGCCCTCGCTGCGGCGGTGAAGTTGCAGAACTGCAAAAAGGCTTCTTCTGTCAGAATGATTCTTGCAAATTTGCAATCTGGAAAAATAACAAATGGTGGGCTGCCAAGAAAAAACAGCCGACCAAGGCTGTGGTGTCTGCACTGCTGAAAGATGGCCGTGTCCGTGTAACGGGCCTATATTCTGAGAAAACTGGCAAGACCTACGATGCCGCTGTGGTTTTGGAGGACGATGGACAGTACGCCAACTTTAAGCTGGAATTTGATCAGCGGAAAGGAGGCAGCCGATGAAGCTATCTTTAGTGGAACGGGAAACCATTCTCCTCTATAACCAGGCAGAACCAATGGCTGAGGTCTACACCCACGATCCCCGTCTGATGGAGAAGCTGGAACTGCTGGCAAAAAAGCACCCCGACCAGATCACCCGAAAGGACGCCCATAACTTTACCGTCCCCAAGCGGTGTGTATCAGTCAGGGAGCCATACAGCGCCGAGCGTCGCAAAGCTGCCAGTGAGCGTGCGAAAGCTGCCGGATACCAGCCCCCTGTGAGAAAGTCCAGCAGTTAAAGGCACATGGCAGAGAATGTATTTGAAGCAGTCAAGCAGTCGGTCAGCACCAGAGAAGCGGCAGCGTTTTATGGGATCGAGGTCAAACGAAATGGTATGGCCTGCTGTCCCTTTCACGATGATAAGAACCCCAGCATGAAGGTAGACCAGCGGTTCCACTGCTTTGGCTGCGGTGCAGATGGGGATGTGATCGACTTTACCGCAAAGCTCTTTGACCTCTCCCCAAAAGAAGCGGCGGAGAAACTGGCACAGGACTTTGGCCTGATCTATGACAGTCAGGCCCCTCCCCGCAGGAGATATGTCCGGCAAAAAAACGAGGCACAGAAGTTGCGGGAGGATCGACAGCGCTGTTACCGCGTACTGTCCGATTACTACTATCTGCTGAAAAAATGGGAAGCCGACCGTTCTCCCAAAACACCGGAGGAAGAACCGCACCCCCGCTTTGTGGAAGCAATCCAGAAGAAAGCCTATGTAGAGTACCTGCTGGACCTTTTTCTTTATGAAAGTGAAGAAGAACAAAAGGCATGGATTGCGGAACACACAGCAGAAATCACACACTTGGAAAGGAGATTGAAAATCATGGCTGAGAACAAACCCACCAACCGAGAGCGGCTAAGGGAAATCACAGACGGCATCGAGCAGGGCATCAAGGAACTGTTTGAGAGTGAAAAGTATATGCGCTATCTGTCCGTTATGTCCCGCTTCCACCGCTATTCGGTAAACAACACCATGCTCATCTATATGCAGAAGCCGGACGCCACTTTGGTAGCCGGATACAATAAGTGGAAAGACCAGTTTGAGCGTCATGTAAAAAAGGGCGAGCATGGCATTACCATCATCGCCCCCACACCGTACAAGAAGAAAATCGAGGAGCAGAAGCTGGACCCGGATACCAAGGCTCCGATTCTGGATAAAGACGGAAAGATCGTCACAGAGGAAAAAGAAATCGAGATTCCCATGTTTCGCCCTGTCAAGGTCTTTGATGTGAGTCAGACCGACGGGAAACCTTTGCCGGAGCTTGCTTCCTCCCTTTCCGGCAATGTGCCAAATTATGAGGCATTCATGGAGGCCCTGCGCCGCAGCGCACCGGTGCCGATTACTTTTGAAGCAATGGCCGCCGATACGGACGGCTATTTTTCTGCCGATCATCAGAAAATCGCCATTCGTCAGGGCATGAGTGAGGTGCAGACGGTTTCGGCCACAGTACACGAGATTGCCCACAGCAAGCTCCATGACCCTAAAAAATATGAAATGCTACCGTCATGGAAGGTTGTGCAGGAGAGTGAAGGTGGAACCAAGCATGATTTCAAGTTGGATTTTGCCACAGAAAAAGAAGCCGAACAGTTTGCTTCTGATATGGATTGGCGCTATGTGGACGAAAATCAGTTTGAATGGCGTCTTGCAGTTGAGGAAGATGCAACCGCAGAAAAACAGGTAATCAAAAACCGTCACACGGAAGAAGTGGAGGCTGAAAGCATCTCCTATGCGGTCTGCCAGTATTTTGGCATCGAGACTGGAGAAAACAGCTTTGGCTATATTGCCAGTTGGAGTCAAGGCAAGGAGCTGAAAGAACTGAGAGCCAGTTTGGAGACCATCAACAAAACCTCCGGCACTTTGATCTCCGACATTGAGCGCCACTATAAGGAAATCTGCAAAGAGCGCGGAATCGACCCTCATGCAAAGGTAGAGCCGGAACCCGCCCCGATAGAGCAGCCAGAAGATGCCGCTAAGGTATCTGATAGACAGCAGACCGGCGATCTGACCTACTATGTAGCAGAGTGCATGGAATTTCCAAACCTCGGAGAATACCACGATAACCTGTCTTTGGAGGAAGCAATCCGCATTTATCAGGAGATTCCGGCAGAGCGAATGAACGGGATCAAGGGCATTGGTTTTGAGCTGAAAGACGGAAGCGACTATGAAGGACCTTTTCCGATTTTGACCGGCCAGACCATTGACCTGGACACCATCCAGGCAATCGACTATTACCGTGATAATCCTCTGGTGCAAAAAGCGGTAAAGGAACTGGCTGCGGCAATGCCGGAAATGGAAGTGCTGGGGGCGGACGCCAACCAGCAGGAGGCTTTGTTTCTGATTGACGATGCCACCTATCTTCATATCCAGTCCTGTGACAGCGGCTGGGACTATACCCTTTACGATGCCGCGTCCATGAAAGAGCTGGATGGTGGTCAGCTGGATATGCCGGAGATTTCCCGCATGAAGGCAGTTCTCCAGATTTGTGATGACAACGATTTGGGCAGAGACTCGGTAAAATACGCACCGTTGTCCATGATTGAGACCTTGCAGGAAGCTGCCTACCAGCAGATGCAGGCAGAGGCCAGTCAGATGACTGCTTCTTCCCAGCTGCCGGAGGCACAGGAGCAGGCGCTGGATGAATACCCAACGCCGGATGAGCAGGTCTCCACACCGGATATGCAGGAATACGGCTACTCCTATGATGGGATGCTCCCTGTTACCAGAGAACGGGCGCTGGAACTGGATGCCGCCGGTTTGACCGTCTATGTGCTGCATGAGGACAATACGGAGAGCATGGTGTTTGACCCGCAGGAAATCATGGATCATGGCGGTCTTTTTGGCGTGGACCGTGAGGAATGGGAGAAAAGCCCTCAGTTCCACGAAAAGGTCATGGAGCGTCAGGAACATCAGCAGGAACGGGAACAGGCATTTCTTGCTCAGAACAGAGATTGCTTTGCCATCTATCAGGTGAGCCGTGACGATCCGCAGAATGTGCGCTTTATGAATCTGGACTGGCTAAAGTCCCATGACATTTCCATAGACCGCAGCAATTATGACCTCATTTACACAGCTCCGCTGAGGGAGTCTGGCACGGTACCGGAGCAGCTGGAAAAACTATATGAGCAGTTTAATCTGCAAAAACCGGCGGATTTTCACAGTCCTTCTATGAGTGTCAGTGACATCGTTGCGATCAAGCAGGATGGTAAGGTATCCTGTCATTACTGTGACAGTGTTGGTTTTACCCAGATCCCCGGATTCCTGCCGGAAAATCCGCTGAAAAATGCGGAGATGGCCGTGGAGGACGATTACGGCATGATCGACGGTATCATCAACAATGGCGCAAAAGAGCCTACGGTGGCAGAGCTGGAACAGCAGGCCCGAAGCGGTCAGCCCATTTCCCTGATGGCTCTGGCAGCCGCCACCCATCGGGAGGAATGGGAAAAGAAAAAATCCGTTGTGGAACAGCTGAAAAACCAGCCCAAAGCAGAACACAAAAAGACAGCACCCAAAAAGAGTGCGGAAAGGGAGATTTGATATGGGAAACTTTACTTTTGAGGAAATGAACCTGATGTGCATTTACAATACCGGCAGCCGCACCGGGCTGATCGACAGCCTGCGTGAAATGCACGGCGAGCTTTCGCCGGAGGAAACGGAACTGAGGGAGCTGACCGACAGTGCCCTTACGAAGCTCTGTGCGATGACCGATGAGGACTTCTCTCAGCTGGAGCTGTACCCGGATTTTGACCAGTAAACACCATAACCGCAGGGATGGGGTGGCAATTTGCCACCCCACCTTTTACCCCAAAACTGAAAGGAGGACAGAACACTATGCCAACCAAAGCTGAACTATATGCACAGATGGCGGACAAGGTGGCAACACAGCTCACGGGGAGCTGGCAGGAATGGGCAGGGTTTCTCACCACTGCTTCCCGCCTTTACAAGTACCCGTTCCATGAGCAGCTGATGATCTACGCCCAGCGACCGGACGCCACCGCCTGTGCAGAGTACGATTTGTGGAATGAAAAGATGGGCCGGTATGTAAGGCGCGGTTCCAAGGGAATCGCTCTGGTGGACGATTCCGGGGACAGACCCCGCCTGCGCTATGTTTTTGATATTTCCGACACCGGAACCCGTGAACATTCCCGCACTCCCTGGCTGTGGCAGCTGGAGGAGCGCCATTTGGATTCGGTGCAGGCCATGCTTGAGCGCACCTATGATGTTTCCGGTGATGACCTTGCCGGACAGCTCACCGAGGTAGCCGGAAAACTGGCTGAGGAATACTGGACGGAGCATCAGCAGGACTTCTTCTATATCGTTGACGGTTCCTTTTTGGAGGAATATGATGAGTATAACATCGGAGTGCAGTTTAAGGCAGCCGCCACCGTCAGCATCACTTACGCTTTGATGTCCCGCTGCGGACTGGAGCCGGAACGCTACTTCGACCACGAAGATTTCATGGCGATCTTTGATTTCAACACCCCGTCCACCATCGGGGCGCTGGGAACAGCGGTCAGCCAGATCAACCAGCAGGTGCTACGGCAGATCGGCGTCACCGTCCGAAATGCAGAGCGCGAAGCCAACCAAGAAAGGAGCAAACAAGATGAACAATCCCATGACCTATATCCAGAACGGAGACTATCTGATTCCCGACCTGAAGCTGAGCCAGCAGCCGGAGAAACCCCTGGGCAAGTACGGCAGGATGAGGAAAACCTACCTGAAGGAACACCGTCCCATCCTCTACAACCAGATGTTGCTGAGCGAGAAGCTGTACCCGCACCTTCTGGAGATCGACGAGACCGCCCAGAGCAGACTGGAGCAGATGATGCCCCAGCTGGCGAAGGAAGCGGGAGCCACCGAGGAACTGAAAGCCAGCGATCCCATGAAGTGGGTGGGGCTGATGAACACCTGCAAAGCTCAGGCCGAGGAAATCCTGATGGCGGAGCTTATCAACAGCTGACCCTAAACCTGTTCCTCTCCGAAGCGGAACAGATCCAATCCATAGATGAAGCAGAGAATGTAGCGCATACATCCTCTGCTTTTTCTTTTGCCCAAAATGACATCGACCATGTGCTGCGTTTGGGCGGCAATACAGACCGTCAAAGGGAGCGTGTGGTTGCAGCCTTTGAAAAGCAGAAAACCACCGCTGAGATTGCCGAGATACTGAAAACGCTGTACCACGGCGGCAATGGCCTTGGCAGTGTGAGCGCATGGTATGCCGAGGATGGTATCCATCTTTCCCATGGGAAGTCTGTCCGTTATGACAGGTCTGCCCAGGTCATTTCCTGGGAGAGCGCCGCAGAGCGTATCGGGGAGCTTTTGGAGAGCGGCCAGTTTGCCTCCAATGTGGAGCTTGCAGAAGCGGCAGGCTATGAACGCTCCCTCCTCTCGGAAAAGCTCTGGCATCTGTATCACGATCTCAGTGAGGACGCCAGAAAAGCCGGATATTTGTCCTGCCTGTCAGAGATCAAAGGCAATGGTTTCCCGGAGGAGACTCGCCGCCTGACGGAGCAGCTGAGTGACCCGGCTTTCCGCCAGACACTCAAGGAAGAATACGCCGCCTTCTGGACTGCCTATCAGCAGGACCGTGACCTGTTGCGTTTTCACTATCACAGACCAAGGGAGATCTGGGAGAACCTGAAGGACCTTGACCTGCCACGCAGGACCTTTTCTTCAGACCTTTCCCAAGTGCCAACCGTTCAGCACTTCATTACCGAGGATGAGATCGACGCCGCTATGACCGGCGGCAGCAGTTTCGCCGGAGGAAAAGGCCGTATCTATGCGTTCTTCATGGCAAACCATACGGATAAGGAGAAAGTGAGATTCCTCAAAGACGAGTATGGCATTAGCGGACGCTCTCATGCCTTGTCCGGTGCAACACACAGCGGCGAAGATCACGATGGGAAAGGACTGCACTATAAAAAGCAGGACTGCCCGGATGTTCACTTGAACTGGGAAAAGGTTGCCAAGCGCATTACCTCACTTGTCCAGAAAGACCGCTATCTTACCGAACAGGAACAGGCGCAGTATGACAAAATCCAGTCTGAACAGGAACTGGCCGAAGAAGATGCCATCCAAGCCCAGTAGCCGGAGATGGAAGAAGAAACGCCAAAGCCTATCCTTCGGGAGCAGTTTGAGCAGTATAAGCCTGTGGTGACTGCCGCTATTTCCGAGGATGCCGCATACCGCAATGCCTGCGGGCATTCTGACCGTGAAAATGCTGTCATCGAGGGCAATGCCGCTGTGCGCCGTGCGGTTCTTGGTTCTAAGGATATGGAGCTGATCCGACTCTATTCGGATGTGCCGGAGTTCCGTCAGCGTTTACACCGGGAAGTGATCGACGAGACCTATCCAAAGCTCCATGAGCTTCTGCGCCCTCTTTCTCAGGAAGATATTGATACTGCCCTTTGTGCATGGAACGGCAATATCGAGAGTAAACACGCTGTTGTCCGCTATATGAAAGACCATGCAAGAGAAAAAGATACCGCCGCATGGCTGGCTCAGGAATACGGCGGCAGTAACAGCAACAGCCTGTTCGTTGTCCGTGCCGGCAGCCCGGAGGAAACGCAGCTGCCCTGGCCGAAGGTACAGCGCAGGCTTGCCCAGCTCATTCAGGAGGACCGGTTCTATACCGAAGAAGAACAGAACCGTTTTGACGACATCGACCCAATCGCCATCCGGGAAGCTCTGGAAGAAAGAGGGATCGTCAACGGACAGGTGACAGACCCGGAAAAACTGGACAATGCCCCGTTTATCCAACAGGTGATGTCAGATGCAGAGCAGATCGCAGATGCCGAGACAGAGCAGACTTCCGAAGTTTCCATTTCCGATGAGGAATATGACGCAGTTCGCCGCCCAATTCCGCAAAGAACCTCCTATGACCCAGCCGCCCCGGTCTATGCCGTGGGCGATACCGTGTATATCGAGGATGACGCCTATCAGATCACCGAGCTGCGGGAGGACACCGTACAGCTTCTGCCCACCGGCATGGTATATCCCATCTACCGGGCAGAGCGCAAAGAACAGTTCGAGCAGCTGCTTCGGGCAGACCGCCGCAATGCTTACTATACCGAGTTTCTTCCTATTGACCCGGACAAGGCAGATCAGGACTTGCGGGATGTATTGGCTCATGGACTGATGGATGAAGCGGATAAAAAGCAGATTTCCACGCTGCTGCAATCCGGCAGGAGCAACAGCGAGATCGCCTACTGGCTGAGCAGAGCCTATTCCGGTGAGATCGAGACACTGAATCTGGAGACCGGCGATATTGCCGATTACCGTACCACGGCACAGGGCATAGAACTGGAAGTCATGGATGCAGAGGAAAAGCGTCTGGCTATGCTGTATTTCCGCTGGGATGAGGTTGCGCCTTTGCTGCGCGGGATGTATGCCCGTCAGCAGGACGGTTTTGGACAGGAACAGCCCCAACCGGCTGCCGAATCCCCGACCTTCCATTCCGAGACCATGGCCGTCTATCCGGGCGATAAGAACAATCTGCCTTATGATGTGGTGGTGGAACGACTGCATATCGAGGAGCCGGAGCCACCAGCCCCTGTGACTGAGCCGGAGAAAACCTTTGAGGAAGTGTTGGATGAACACCCGGTTTCCATTCAGGTCAATGGCCAGTGGCAGACCTTCCCCAATGCCAAAGCTGCCGAGGAAGCCTCCTATGAGGAATACAAGGCCAACCTGCGCCGCAATGCACAGAACTTCCGTATTACCGATGAGCATTTGGGCGAAGGCGGTCCGAAAGCCAAGTTCCAGGCAAATGTCAATGCGATTCGTTTGCTGAAAGAGCTGGAAGCTGCCGGACAGCAGGCAAGCCCCGAACAGCAGGAGGTTCTTTCTCGATATGTGGGCTGGGGCGGTCTCTCTGATGCGTTTGACCCGGAGAAACCGGTATGGGCTTTAGAGTATGCCCAGCTAAAAGAACTGCTGACCCCGGAGGAATATGCCGCCGCCAGAAGCTCTACCCTCAACGCCCATTACACCAGCCCTACGGTCATTCAGGCCATCTATGAAGCGGTGGGCCGTATGGGATTTGAGACCGGAAATATTCTGGAGCCATCTATGGGTGTGGGCAATTTCTTCGGTATGCTGCCGGAGGAAATGCGAAACAGCCGTCTGTACGGCGTGGAGCTGGACCCGGTTTCCGGGCGCATCGCAAAGCAGCTCTATCCCAAGGCGGACATCACAGTAGGCGGCTTTGAGACCACCGACAGGCGTGACTTCTTTGACCTTGCCATCGGCAATGTGCCGTTCGGTCAGTATCAGGTCAACGACAAAGCCTACAACAAGCTGAATTTCAGTATTCACAACTACTTTTTCGCCAAAGCACTGGACCAGGTGCGTCCCGGCGGCGTGGTGGCTTTTGTAACCTCCCGCTATACCATGGACGCCAAGGATTCCACCGTGCGCCGCTATCTTGCCCAGCGTGCCGAGCTGCTGGGAGCTATCCGTCTGCCTAATGACGCGTTCAAAAAGAATGCCGGTGCCGAGGTGGTATCGGACATCATCTTCCTCCAAAAGCGGGACCGCCCGCTGGACATCGTGCCGGAATGGACTCAGACCGGACAAACGGAGGATGGGTTTGCCATCAACCGGTATTTTATCGACCACCCGGAAATGGTGCTGGGCAGACAGGAGCCGGTAAGCACTGCTCATGGTATGGACTACACCGTGAACCCTATCGAGGGACTGGAGCTTTCCGACCAGCTGCATGATGCTGTGAAGTACATTCATGGCACTTATCAGGAGGCAGAGCTGCCGGAGCTGGGCGAAGGCGAAGCCATTGACACCTCCATTCCTGCTGACCCCAATGTGAAGAACTATTCCTATGCCATTGTAGACGGGCAGGTGTACTACCGGGAAAACAGCCGTATGGTGCGCCCTGACCTCAACGCCACCGCCGAAGCCCGCGTGAAAGGTCTTGTGGGACTGCGTGATTGTGTGCAGGAACTGATCGACCTTCAGATGGATGCAGCGGTTCCGGACAGCACCATTCGGGAGAAGCAGGCGGAACTGAACAGCCTCTATGACAGCTTTTCTGCCAAATACGGTCTCATCAATGACCGTGCAAACCGTCTGGCCTATGCAGACGATTCTTCCTATTACCTGCTCTGTGCGCTGGAAGTTATTGACGAGGACGGAAAGCTGGAGCGCAAGGCGGATATGTTCACCAAACGGACCATCAAGCCCCATCAGGCAGTGGCTACTGTGGATACGGCAAGCGAAGCACTGGCGGTGTCCATCTCGGAAAAAGCCTGCGTAGATATGGGCTATATGAGCCAGCTTACCGGAAAAACAAAAGAAGAACTGGCGGGAGAACTGCAAAGTGTGATCTTCCGTGTACTAGGACAGCTGGAACAGGACGGATCGCCCCATTATGTGACTGCTGATGAATACCTTTCCGGCAATGTACGCCGCAAACTGCGTCAGGCGCAGCGGGCGGCACAGCAGGACTCTTCTTTTGCAGTCAATGTGGAAGCTCTTACCGCCGCCCAGCCCAAAGACCTGGATGCGTCGGAGATTGAGGTGCGTCTGGGCGCTACCT
>OLWD01000821.1_pt1 | contig 12843 bp, 9 predicted proteins | sample 1673971 | NCBI WGS metagenome assembly OLWD01 (sample SAMEA103958136, study PRJEB25191) | human gut metagenome | reverse complement strand
TATGCATATCGTTCGGCAACAATTTTCTTCAATTCTTCTTTGCGTTTGGCATAGAGCTCTTTTACTTCAGTAAAAATCTGGAATGGATTTTCAAGGTCGCCACCCAAATTTTTGATGGTATTGATATATGCCTCACCACCCAAAGGAGCACCGTGAGTACCGCAGTTGCGTTCATAGCTTGAGTTATCCGCTTTACGTGCACCTTTACCCATAACAGTTTTACCGATAATCAACGTCGGTTGTCCGGTTACAGCTTTGGCTTCAGTCAATGCAGCGCGGATAGCATCAGGGTCATTGCCGTCAATGGTCATTACTTTCCAGTGCCATGCTTCATATTTTTTAGCAACATCTTCGCTGGTAACAGCATCCGTTTCAGTAGAAAGCTGAATATCGTTTGAATCGTAGAACATAATGAGGTTGTCCAAGCCTAAGTGACCTGCCAAACGACCTGCTCCCTGAGAAATTTCTTCCTGGATGCCACCATCGGAGATGTAAGCATATATAGTCTGATTCATCACGTCTCCCAAACGGGCTTTCAAGAACTTGGCTGCGATGGCTGCACCTACCGCAAATGTATGTCCTTGTCCCAAAGGACCGGATGTATTCTCAATACCACGCATAATATTCACTTCGGGATGTCCCGGAGTGGGGCTTCCCCATTGGCGGAATTCTTTTAGTTCATCTATAGTGAACTTGCCACTCATAGCTAATACGGAGTAAAGCATTGGTGACATGTGGCCCGGGTCAAGGAAGAAGCGGTCACGACCTTCCCAACACGGATTTTCCGGGTCATATACTAAGAACTCTGAAAAGAGTACGTTTATGAAATCAGCGCCACCCATGGCACCGCCGGGGTGACCGGAGTTGGCTTTCTCTACCATCGCTGCGGCTAAAATACGGATATTATCGGCTGCGCGATTCATTAGTTTCTTATCATTCATAGCGTAAAATGTTATTTATGGTGCAAAGATAATTAAATCTTTGATAATGTCATTCCTAACTCTATGAAGAATATTCTATAGAATATATTTTCATATTTCGGTTTAACAAACTTGTATGGTTTATGGTTTGTTTCCTTTATAAAAGTTCCAGCAATTGTTTTTTTACCGTATCTACTCCAGGGAAGCCGGTAAACTTATTTTTGATGCCTCCTTCTTTGTCAATAATCATATAAGTGGGCACTCCCTGAATGCTGAATTGTTTGTTGATGTAAGCCCATTGTGCATTGGTGAGGCGATAATGTTCTCCATGGATGTCTGAAATCATGTTCTCCCATGTTTCTTTTGGTGAGTTCTCACCGGCAATGAATAAATATACTATGTCCTTGTCTGCCAATTCTTCTTTCATTGGTTTCATATCTTTCATTGCTTTTTGGCAGGGGCCGCACCAAGTTGCCCAAAAATCTACCAGCATGACTTTTCCTCTGAATTTGGAAATGATGGAAGCGAATAAATCTTCATTTGCTACTTCGCCGGTTTCGTTGATGGTGAAGCCTGTTTTCTTTTTATTGGCTTCAATCGTTTCTATCAGCTTATTATTCATCGAAGTCAGTTTTTCCAGATAGTAAGGGTTTTCCATCAGGCGAATTTCCTGAAAATCGGTTTCAGTCAACGGTCGGAAGTCGGTGATTTTTTCGGCATATTTCATAGCTTTGCGTATATCAAAGAAAAGGCCTTTATCGGTACCCATATAGTTGGTTACTACTTTCATGCCGGCTTCTTGTACTTTCTTGCTGTATTCCATGAACAGCGGGTCATATTTCTTTCTCAAATCTTGCATCTTTTCGGCTAATGCTTTGGCGCTTTTTCCTGCATCAATGCTGTCTTTATATGCTTTGATGACTGCTGCATCTTCGGCTGAAGTCCGATCTGACGAAATAATATAGCTGAATATGTCTTTCATATTGCCGTCCAAAGGGACACGTATTTCATAGCCTAAATATTTTAGCATTCTGGAATAGCCGTTGCAGTAAAGCATTTCATTGCTGTTCAGTGCTCCTATGGTTCTTATATAGTCATAATAATTGATGGGCAGGTCGGGGGCTTTATAGCTTTTGAATGCTTCTCTTTCGGGTAGTCCGCTATAATATATATGCGCATTCATCAGATTTGAGTTGATACTGTTGAGTGCTGCGGTACATTGAAATTTATTGTCTATCAGCAATAATTGGCGGGATGCATTATCCAGTTCTTTGGCATTTTGTATGATTGAATTTCTGTTTTGGTATTTGTTCAGGCAATAGGCTTTATATTCTTCTGCCGACATATTATATATTTCTTTCAGAAAATCTTTTCCTTCCCATTCGGTTGCCCATTTGCTGTTCAAGGTTTTGTTGAGTTGCGCCATTGTGCCTGAGAAATATAGTTTCTCTCCTTCCGGTTTGTTCTGTTTCAATAATTTGCTTTGTGAACGGCTGATTTCCCGTAAATTAATGATTATTTTGGTGTCTTCTCCGGGAGTCATAAACAATGTACTGATTTTCTCTCTTCCCATCACTAAATCAAGGCTGGTCGGAGCAGAGAGGTCGATTGCTGTGCAGAAGCTGCCGTCTTCTTTGATTTCTATGGGAATTTCGTTTTCATTACCGGTCAATAACTCACAAAGGTAGGCATTTAGGTTGAGTTGATAGTTATGTTTATAGTCCAAAAGTTTTCCACTCAGTGTAGCCTTTCCCATTGTCAATTGAGGAGCCGGTAATATTTCTACGGCATTTGTTTTTTGTTTTACCTCTTCCGGTAACACTAATTCGGGTAATTTCCCATTTAAAGAAATTCCCCATACTTTGAAGCAGTCTTCGCAGTCACTTTCTATAAAGTCTATCGTTTTTACGGTAGCCGGCAGGGTAGGAAATATCAGACTGAAAGTAGCCTCACCGCTGTCGGGCATCCAAAATTCTTTGTCAAGGGTGATGCCACTGCCCGAACGGATGGGGTATTTTTTACCGTTATCAGCTAACAGATAGCTTTCTCCGCTGATTCTAATCCAATTGTGTGGGCGATAATATGCTTTGATATCCAAAACGGTAGCGGTGTCGGAAAGTGTGATTTGGTTGATCTCCACTGTGGATGTGTTGCGAACAATAAACGGAGGCTGGTTGACTTTACGTTCTTGGGCTTGTATGGAACATAAGGTTCCCAAAGCCAATAATAATGTGCATAAGGTTTTCATAATATAGTTTTGTTTTGGAAAAAAGCCGCCATTGATTTTTGATTGGTCAATGGCGGCTGATTAAGTTTATTTTGACTTTTGTGTTAAGTTCACATATCTGTGAGTTTAGATCAATTTACGAGAACCGTCGCTGATAACTACATCGTAAACTTTCGGACTGCGACCAAATTTTTCTTTGAATCTTTCTTTTGCAGTAGTGATGAATGTTTCATAAAGTTCATTCTTCACTAAGTTGATAGTACATCCGCCGAAGCCACCGCCCATAACACGTGAGCCGGTAACGCCACAATCGAATGCGATATCATTTAAAAAGTCAAGTTCTTCGCAGCTAACTTCATATAATTTGCTCATGCCATTGTGTGTTTCATACATTTTCTGGCCGACAGTTTCATAATCACCTCTTTCCAATGCATCACAAACATCAAGTACACGTTGGATTTCTTCGATGACATATTCTGCGCGCATGTAATCTTCTTCGCTGATGTCAGCTTTAGCTTCCTGCAACATTTCCATTGTACAATCACGTAAAAACTCTACATGTGGATGTTTCTTTTGAATAGCGGCAACAGCAGCTTCGCAGCTCTGACGACGCTTATTGTATGCAGATGATGCCAACTCGTGCTTAACTACGGAGTCTACCAATACCAAACGATACCCTTCCGGTTTGAATGGGAAATATTGGTATTCCAATGAACGGCAATCCAAACGGATTAAGCTACCTGCTTTACCGAATACAGAAGCAAACTGGTCCATGATACCGCAGTTTACGCCACAATAATTGTGTTCAGTTGCCTGACCTATTTTAGCTAATTCGAATTTATCTATCTTGTTGTCGCCAAACAAATCGTTGATAGCATAAGCATATGTGCTTTCCAGTGCAGCCGATGAAGACATACCGGCACCCAAAGGCACATCACCTGCAAATGCAGTATCAAAGCCTTTTACGTTTACACCGCGCTTAATCATCTCACGACAAACTCCGAAGATGTATCTTGCCCAGCTGGCTTTTGGAGCATCTTCTTCGTTCAAACCGAATTCTACATAGTCTTTCAGGTCGATAGAGTAAGCGCGTACTTTATCTGTTCCGTTAGGTTTGATTTCAGCAATCATACCTTTATCTACAGCACCCGGAAATACGAAACCACCGTTATAATCGGTGTGCTCACCAATGAGGTTGATGCGACCGGGTGAAGCATATACTGAACCTGTTGTGCCATCAAAATGTTTGATGAAGCGACTTCTTACATATTCTATGTCCATGATAATTCTATAATTTAAAGGTTAATATATCGCATTTATTATTATTCTGCTTCTCTTCTTGTAACCTTGCTGCCGATAAGGGCGTAGAACAGCAGGTAGACAGCGCAAGCTACTACACACCAGAAACTCTGAATGTAGCCTACGAGGTCGGCAACTGTAGCTTGGATAAACATCATCACAGCGCAACCGAATACCATTGTCATAAAAATACCGGAAGCGATGGCTGTATATTTGCCAAGACCTTCAACTGCCATATTGAAAATAGCTCCCCACATTACTGAAGTACAAAGACCTACCAGTAGGAATGAGAAGATGCCCAAAGGAATTTCTTCCCAAATAATTTCGAGTGTACCCCAATTCACACCCGGAAAAGCTACCGTGATGGTAGGTGCAAACATACCAAACAAAACGAGGATGATAGTAGCTGATGATACAACGGTAATCATGGTGCGGCTCGATACTTTTTCACCAATACTGGCACCTACGAAACGACCAATCAGCATCATAAACCAATAAACGGCTACAATCATACCTACTGTGCTGGCGGGGAGTCCGTAGTCACTGATGAGGTACTGTTGTACGAAGTTAGGTACACCTACTTCGATACCCATATATACGAAAATACCCAAAGTACCCAATGCAAAATGACGGTAACTCATAGCACCTTTGATAAGGTCTAGCTGTACAGGAGCTTGTTTAGGTTCTTCAATTTTAGTGAATGAAATTACGATGAAAGCCACAACGAAGATAGCAAGTGCAATCATCAAGGCAGGTGTTGCATCGGAAATTTTGGCTTTTGCAGCATCACCGATGAGAGCTCCCATCAGAATATAACAAGCTACAGCTGCGGTAGAGTTGAACACACCGCCAATCTGAATTAGCTGGTTACCGCTGTTACCACCACCTCCGAGAAGGTTCAGCATGGGGTTAACCACGCAGTTAAGGATACACATACACAGACCGGCGATAAAAGCACCAATCAGGTAAACAGCAAATACAAGACCAAGATTATTATCTACATCCATCAGACCGCTGATCCACTGGATAAGGATACCCACACTACCTACGACAAGACCGATAAGGGCGGTTTTTTTATAGCCATACTTAGAGATAAGCATACCGGCGGGAATACCCATTACGAGGTAAGCGATGAAGTTACCATAGTTACCAATCTGTGCAAGCACATTTGAAATTGGTCCTTGGTTTTTGATAATTGTTGCCATGGGTGTACACAGGTTGGTCACGAAGGCAATCATTGCAAAAAGGGCAATCATGATGATGATAGCACCCCATTGTTTTGTTTTTTGAGCCATTGTTAAATCGTTCTTTATGTTTATTTTAAAATTGTTTTGCTTATTTTTCTACGCCGAATTTGTAGATGGTTATCTGTTGGTATACCTCTTCCGGTTTTAATACACAAGAAGGGAAATGACCTTTATTCGGAGTATCAGGGAAATGTTGTGCTTCAAAGCAGATAGCGCTTCTGGCAGGAAAAGTGGCACCGTGAGCGCCTTCAAAGCCATTGTGCCAATTGGCTGTATATACTTGGACACCCGGTTCAGTGGTGTAAACCTCCATGCTGCGTCCGCTTTCAGGTTCAACACATTTAGCAGCAAAGCTAAGGGTTCCTTGTTCGCGTTTATTGAGTACATAGCAATGATCATAGCCGGCACCAAACTCTAGTTGTTCAAATTTGTCATTGATGCGGCTACCCACAGCATGAGGAGTACGAAAATCCATCGGTGTACCTTCTACTTTGGCTATCTCGCCGGTGGGGATAGATACATTATCCATTGGAGTGTAAAAGTCTGCATTAATAGTTACGATGTTGTTTTCAACGCTTGCTGTAGGATTGGCAATACCTGAAAGACTGAAAAAACCGTGGTGAGTGAGATTGACTAATGTTGTTTTATCTGTTACTGCTGAGTAGGTTATGATGAATTCATTTTGATTACTCAGTGTATAAACTACTGTTACATCCAAATTTCCGGGAAAGCCTTCTTCGCCATCAGCCGATAAATAATGTAGCTTCAAACTTTGCGGAGTTACTTGTTCGGCATCCCAAACACGTGCGTGGAAACCGGTTGGTCCACCGTGTAGTGAGTTTGGTCCGTTATTGATTGTCAGTGAGTATTCCTGCCCATCTAAAAGAAATTTTCCGTTTGCGATACGATTACCGTAGCGTCCTATTAACGTGCTCAAAAAAGGTTCATGACTGTTGATTACATGGTCTATACTATCATGTCCTTGGATGACATTAGCAAATTTGCCGTTTTTATCGGGAGCCATTATAGCTAAGACAGCACCACCGTAATTAGTGACAGCTATTTCAACTCCATTTTCATTCTTTAGTATGAAAAGGTCTGTTTGTTTCCCATCTACTGTTTTTTGAAAGTCGGTCCGTTTCAGACCGCACAAATTCTCATCGGAAGTTGATGTGTTTATCATATTATTGAAAATCTTTTTATAGTAAGTACAAAACTATTGCAAATAAAAAGATTTTCTTCGGTATTCCCAAACTTTTTGTGGAAAAGTGAACTTGCTAAACGTGAAATTTTAATAAATCAGCTACGATAAAGCTGCTTCCGCCGACAAAAATAAAATCTTTTTCACTGGAATGTTGTTTTGCTGCTTCAACTGCTGCTTTAACATTGGGGTAACTCTGACCTTGCAAACCGACTTGTTGTGCTAACGCTTGCAACTCATTTTCCGGCAGGGCGCGTTTTACATCGGCACGGGTAAAATAATAAATGGCATCTTTGGGCATCATGCTAAGCACTCCGCTGATGTCTTTGTCATTCACCATGCCCATTACAATGTGCAGGCGGTCATATTTTTGATGTTTCAGTTGTTCCACAATGTAGGAAATGCCTCCTACATTGTGTCCGGTGTCGCATACCAATGCAGGGTGTTCTTCCAATTTCTGCCAACGTCCCATCAGTCCTGTCAGTTTTGAAACATGGGCAAAGCCTTCGCGCACATTTTCTTCGGTGAGGTGGTAGCCTATCTTTTTTAGTTGGCGAATGGAAGAAAGCAGTGTGTTGGTGTTTTTAAGTTGGCAAAGTCCTCCCAATTCTCCTTTTAGTTCGGCGAAGTCTGTTGTTTGATAAATTCGTTCACCGGTTTCGTTGACAGAAGAACTTTGTAAGAGATGTTCTTCTTCGGCAAATAGGATAGGGGCGTGAACACTCTGTGCGCGTTCAATAAATACAGGTTTGGTTTCGGGAGTTGTTTCACCAATAATGATCGGTGTGTTTTCTTTGATAATACCGGCTTTTTCTCCGGCAATTTTTGCCAGCGTATTACCGAGAAACTGTATATGGTCAAAGCTGATATTGGTAATGAGACAGAGATCGGGGTGAATAATATTGGTGCAGTCCAAGCGTCCGCCCAGTCCCACTTCAATAATGGCTACATCCACTTGTTGAGTAGCAAAATAATGGAAAGCCATAGCGGTGGTAAGCTCAAAGAAAGAGGGGTGCAGCGGTTCGAAGAAGGTACGGTGCTTTTCAACGAAGTCAATTACGAACTTTTGAGAAACCGGAGTTCCGTTGATGCGGATTCGTTCACGAAAATCAATTAGGTGGGGAGATGTATAGAGGCCTGTTTTATATCCTGCAGATTGTAGAATTGCTGCTAATGTGTGTGAGCATGAACCTTTTCCATTGGTGCCGGCTATATGGATGGTATGGAATTTGCGATGAGGATGTTCGAAATATTCATCTAAAAGATAAGTGTTTTCCAATCCTTCTTTATAGGCATCCTTTCCTATGTGTTGGAAGAGGGGGGCACTATTATATAAATAATCCAGTGTTTCTTCGTAAGTCATAATCGTAAAAGTTATTGTCCGTTGTGATAGTATATGATAAAAATGGGCAGATCTAAGAGGTAAAATACACTTTCATCCACTGTAAAGATGAAAACATTTTCTCTATAGTGGATGAAAGTAACTTTTTGGTCATAGCACAACGGCTATGAGGTAGTTAATCAAAGAAGTTTTTAAACTTTTTGAATATCTTTTCCTTGATGCTCAGGTTAGGTTTGAAGTTGTCCGATTCCTGCATCTTCTCCATTATTTGCTTTTCTTCTTTGTTCAGTGTTTCGGGTACGTATACACTGACATTAACCAATAAATCGCCGGTACCTGTACTATATCCATAGCTGTTTACATTTGGCAATCCTTTACCTCGTAATCGTAGCACTTTGCCTGGTTGAGTTCCTGCTTCAATTTTTACTTTTACTTTACTGTCGATAGTCGGAATTTCTACAGTTCCACCCAATGCAGCTGTAGGAATACTCAATAGAAGGTTGTATATCAAATCATTTTCATCACGAATCAGGTCGGGATGTGATTCTTCTTCAATGACAACAAGTAAGTCACCCGGTACTCCGTTGTGCTTTCCGGCGTTACCTTTTCCGTTTACTGTCAGTTGCATACCTTCGGCTACTCCGGCAGGAATTTTAACTTCCACCACTTCTTCGCCATATACGATGCCTTCACCCGAACAAACCTTGCATTTGTTTTTGATGATTTTACCTTCACCGTTACATTGGGGGCATACACTTTGTGATTGCACCATACCGAAGATACTTTGTTGAGTACGTGTCACGCTACCTGTTCCATGACATGTAGGACAAGTTTCCGTACCTCCTTCACCTTCGGCGCCTGAGCCGTGGCAGTGATCACATGCTACATATTTCTTCAGTTTGAATTTTTTTTCTACTCCCGTAGAAATTTCTTTTAAGCTCAGTTTGACCTTAACACGTAAGTCCGAACCACGGAATTTGCGTTGAGAGGCACGTCCGCCTCCACCGAAACCACTGAATCCTCCGAAACCTCCACTACGTCCTCCGAATATATCGCCGAACATAGAGAAAATATCGTCCATAGACATACCTTGTCCGAATCCTTCAAAACCGCCACCGGCAGCTCCACTCATACCGGCGTGCCCGAACTGGTCGTAGCGGGCACGTTTGTCGGGATTGCTTAGCACATCGTATGCTTCGGCTGCTTCTTTGAATTTCTCTTCAGCTTCTTTATCTCCCGGATTTTTATCAGGATGATATTGTATCGCTTTCTTGCGGTATGCTTTCTTTATAACATCGATAGTGGCTGTCTTGTCCACTTCCAGCACTTCGTAATAGTCTCTTTTTGCCATGTTGTTTTATGATACTATTTTATTGAGCCACTACAACTTTGGCGTGGCGGATTACTTTATCATTCAGCTTATAGCCTGTTTGAACACAGTCCAGAATTTTTCCTTTTTGTTCTTCAGATGGTGCGGGAACCAATGCAATGGCTTCATGGTAATCGGTATCAAAATCTTTGCCGTCAGTTTCTATCTTCTGAAGTCCTTCCTGATTTAATACCTTTAAGAATTTGTTATAAATCAGTTCGATACCTTCGCGCATTGCTTTTACATCGTCCGAGGTCTCTGAAATATTCAAAGCGCGTTCCAAATCATCTAGAATAGGCAGGATGGCGGAGATTGTTTTTTCACCACCGTTTTTAATTAACTCTGCTTTTTCCTTCATGGTACGCTTGCGGTAATTATCGAACTCGGCAGAAAGACGTAAATACTTATCATGTTGTTCTTCTATGGTCTTTTGAGCGTCAGCCAAATCCTTATTTACCTTGTCTTCGGCAGATAGCTCTTCTGCTGCTTCCTTCTGAGTCTCTTCGTCAAGAGCAGCTTCTTCTGTCTTTTCTTGGTTTTTCAAAACTTCCTCATCCTGAGGTTGGTTTTTCTCTGTTGGGTTCATATTCTTATTAAACTTTTTGTTTTTCTTATTCTTACTCATAATCAGTCAGGGTTTTTAGGTTAATTTATTGCTAACAAATTTCGTGCCTAGTTGTTTCCCTGTCTCAAATATTTTGCAAAAGTAGGGAAAATATGTCACACTGGCATACTTTTCTGAATTAAAATGCCTACCTTTGCACTTTCAAAAATCGAAATAATATATAAACTAAGGTATATAAGGATGATTACAGTTTCAAACTTAGCCATTCAATTTGGTAAAAGAGTATTGTATAATGATGTGAATATGAAGTTCACCAATGGCAATATTTATGGAGTAATCGGTGCAAACGGTGCCGGAAAATCTACTTTTCTGAAAGCAATTTCAGGTGAACTGGAACCGACTAAAGGGTCTGTGACACTGGGGCCGGGGGAACGCCTGTCCGTATTGAGTCAGGACCACTTCAAATTTGATGAATATACTGTAATGGACACGGTTATGATGGGGCATACAGTATTATGGGATATTATGAAGCAGCGCGAAGAACTGTATGCCAAGACCGATTTTACGGATGAGGATGGTTTGAAGGTATCCGAGTTGGAAGAGAAATTTGCTGAATTGGATGGCTGGAATGCCGAAAGCGATGCGGCTATGCTGTTGAGCGGACTTGGTATCAAGGAGGACAAGCATTATATGAAGATGGGTGACTTGAGTGGTAAAGAAAAGGTGCGTGTTATGTTGGCACAGGCTCTTTACGGAAATCCGGATAACTTGTTGCTTGATGAGCCGACCAATGATTTGGATATGGACACAGTGACATGGCTGGAAGAATATTTGTCCAACTTTGAGCATACCGTATTGGTGGTGAGTCATGACCGTCACTTCCTTGACTCTGTTTGTACACATACGGTTGATATTGACTTTGGCAAAGTGAATATGTTTGCCGGTAATTATAGTTTCTGGTACGAGTCCAGTCAGTTGGCACTTCGTCAGCAGCAGAACCAAAAGGCAAAAGCCGAAGAGAAGAAAAAGGAATTGGAAGAGTTTATCCGTCGTTTTAGTGCGAATGTGGCAAAGAGTAAACAGACTACCAGTCGCAAGAAGATGTTGGAGAAACTGAATGTAGAAGAAATTAAACCGTCTTCTCGTAAATATCCGGGTATTATCTTTACTCCCGACCGTGAACCGGGAAACCAAATTCTAGAAGTGTCGGGGTTGCGTGCCGAGACAGAAGATGGAGTGGTCTTGTTTAATGACGTGAACTTTAATGTTGAAAAAGGGGATAAGATTGTATTCTTGAGCCGTGACCCTCGTGCCATGACTGCTCTTTTTGAAATCATTAATGGAAACCGTAAACCGCAAGCCGGTAAATTCGACTGGGGAGTAACAATAACCACTGCTTATTTGCCGTTGGATAATACTGATTTTTTTGAATGCGATTTAAATCTGGTAGACTGGTTAAGTCAGTTTGGTGAAGGAAACGAAGTCTATATGAAAGGTTTCTTAGGGCGTATGTTGTTCTCGGGTGAAGAAGTGCTGAAAAAAGTGAATGTTCTTTCTGGAGGCGAGAAGATGCGTTGTATGATTGCCCGTATGCAGTTGCGCAATGCCAACTGTCTGATTCTTGATACACCTACCAACCACTTGGACTTGGAGTCTATTCAAGCTTTCAATAATAACTTGAAGAGTTATAAAGGAAATATATTGTTCGCTTCTCATGACCATGAATTTATCGAAACGGTTGCCAACCGTATCATTGACTCCGAACGGTATTATCGACAAGATGATGGAATATGATGAATACATCACTTCGGATCATATTAAGGAAATGCGTGCACGTATGTATGGAGAATAATATGTCTCCGAGATAATTTTTTTCAAGATAGAGGTATAAAGAAGGTGTGTCGTAATGAGCGAGGATGCTGAAAAAGTGATTTTTTTTAGTATTCAATTCTTTTTGGCACTATAAAATATTTTGTGTAAATGTGAAATACGGGATTCAGCTTGAGTTCCGTATTTTTTATTTTATAGATTTGCAAAATGAAGAAAATTATGAAAGCAAAGAATCAAGCAGTGCCTGATGAGGTATTAAGCAAGGAGTTCCTTAGCCGGTTTAAGACAGAAGCCGATGTAAGCAATTTCCTGAAGCAACTACATGCCCAGGTATTGGAGAAAATGCTTGAAGGTAAAATGGATGCCCATTTAGGCTATGAAAAGAATTCTGTAGCGAGAAATACATTGGTAATTCCTGTAATGGCAGTTATGCGAAGAAAATTCAAACCGAACATGAAGAAGCTGCCATTTCCATTTCCCGTGACCGTAACGGCCAATTGAGTCGATAGCGGTCCCCAAACATGAGAGCCGTGGTCTTCTATTGAAGAAATAAGAGTTTCACCATCAGGCGCAAGATGAATTTCCTATTGTTTATTTTCTGTGTCATATATCAAATCTCCTTTTGCATTTTCACATTCAAAGGAAGGATATGGACAAATTACCATATCTTTGTCGTCATTACTGCACCCATATATGACAATGGACGGACATAACACAAATAAATAATTTAAAAATGTCTTCATGAGAACAGTATTTAAGAAGTTAACAATAGATTCCTTATATTTCATAAAGACACTGTCCAGAATTTTGTGTAAATGAAAACAGGATTCAGTTGTAAGTTTG
>OLWD01000820.1_pt1 | contig 12858 bp, 10 predicted proteins | sample 1673971 | NCBI WGS metagenome assembly OLWD01 (sample SAMEA103958136, study PRJEB25191) | human gut metagenome | reverse complement strand
CTTTTCCATCGCAGAAAAAGACAAATACTATGTGCAGCGCAAAGCAAGAAACGATGAAGCAAACCAAACCTATCTGAAAATGCTGGACGATGAGACAGACGGCATCTATATGCAGGACATTATGAGAGGAGGCATCCGCAGCGATGACCCACGCATACCAAGAAATCTATCTGAGTAATGCGCAGGCGGCTTTGGGGGATGCGTTCGACTATGCGATTCGTGTCTGCGGCGTACCGGGAGAGAATTTTATAAAGCTGTTCACCGTAAGTTCAGTAAGCAAGCATATGGAAAACGGGGAACCCGCGTATCTGGCAGGGAAGAGCGGCATTGAATTGGCTGCGCAGATCCTTGCGGAGACGACCGGGATGACAGAACAGCCGGAACAGCCGGAACGGTATGCGCGTTCCTGCGAATATTGGATCGGGTGGGCGGTTGCGTATTATCAGTGGTACTCCAGGCGAAAGTACAGCGAGATTTTCGAGGTGCTTTCCTTTGCGGAACTGGAAAAAATGTATTATACCCTGCACGAAGCGGACGTCAGCAAATTTGCCGAGATTGCGGATGCCCGCATCCGGGAGCACTTTGCGGAAACAAACCTGAAGCGCATCCGCACGGCCTACGGCTGTTCGCAGGCCGAGCTGGCGAAAAAATCCGGCGTCGGCCTGCGCTCCATCCAGCTGTACGAACAGCGGCAAAAGGACATCAACAAGGCAAGCGCGGAGAGCTTGTATAAGATTTCCAGAGTGCTTGGCTGCGCGATGGAGGACTTGCTGGAAAGATAAAAACACGGACTTTTATCCGGTGGGCGCGGATGAAAGTCCGTGTTTTTGTGCGGGCGCGGTAACGGTTTACCCGTTTACAGAATGAACGGGTAAACCGTTATATTTTTAAAATAACATACTATGTTATTGACATTTCCCCGCGTTCAGTGTAATATAAAAATGTATTCTTACAATACACAAAGTCGAATCAGGTCCGATACACCTGTATGATGCGCCGACTTGCCTTAGCCTTTGCCAATGGTTTTTCGCATCATGGACCCACACATGAGTAATCCTTTTGAAAGTGTGTGGCAACGTATCTGAATGTAGCCGGACATACTGATAAAATGCCGGAGAGATGATTCCTCTAAAAAGAATCCGACAGAGCCTTACCTGCCGTAGAAGAAGAAAGCAAGGCTGCACACATAAGCAGTAAAAAAGTGTCGGAGAGAAATCTCCAAAGCGGTCACACATAAGACCTTAAAAAGTGTATTCGCCGAGTGTTGCGTCCCGTGCGGGCGGGCAGGAGGCGGCCTAGCTTCAACAAGAAATACAGATAAAGGGGGGCGGTTGCGTCTGGGCAGAAAGAACAAGAAATATTATAAAGACCTGCACCAACAGGCGTATGACCGCCTGACCGGGATGCAGGCCTTTGGCGAAAGCAAAAAAGAGGCTGTGAAAAACGGTACGGACGGGCAGAAGATATTTTCTTTCAATACTTATCAATCGTACTGGAAACACACAAAATATTTTCTTTCTTATATTAAAGAAAAGCACCCGGAATGTACGACGCTGAAGAGCGCAAAAAAGTATGTGAACGAGTGGCTGCAAGCGCGCGCCGACCAAGGGCTGTCCGCATGGACGGTTCAGCTGGAAGCCAAAGCACTGGGCAAGCTGTACGGCATAAACCCGGAAGATGAAAACTACTTTAATCCGCCGAAGCGAAACCGCGAGGACATCAAGCGCAGCAGGGGAGACCGCGTGCGCGATAAACATTTCTCGGTTACGAACAACGATGAACTGATTAAATTCTGCAAAGGCACAGGGCTGCGCCGCAGCGAACTGGGGATGCTCAAGGGCGGAGACCTTGTTACAAAAGAAGAAATCGAGCGGGAAATCGCTGCGATCGAATCCGTACCGGTACAGGAAAGAACGCCCGCAGAAGAAAAGCGGCTTGGTGTTCTGCAAGATACCCGCCTGTTTGACTGCCGTTATTATATCCACGTCCGAAACGGCAAGGGCGGCCGGGAGCGAGTAAGCCCCATTGTCGGGAAAAGTGCGGCGCAGATCGTCGAGCGCATCCGAAATACGCCGAACGACGAGAAGGTCTGGCAGCACATCCACCAGAGCGCTGACATCCACGGCTACCGCGCCGAATATGCAACCGACATCTACCGCGCCCATGCAAGGCCCATCGAAGAAATCCCCTACGACAGGGTCAACAAGGGAACGGGGCGTAAATTTCAGAGTGATGTCTACACCTGCCGGAAAGATGAATCCGGGAAAAAGCTGGACAAGAAAGCCATGCTGATCTGCAGCAAAGCGCTGGGGCATAACCGCATTGAAGTCGTGGCAAACAACTATATCCGCGGACTGTAAAAAGAGGTTTTTTCATGCCAGAGTTTAAGAAAAAGACTGCACTGGGTCTGCGGGATCTGCCGGAGAATGGGCAGGAATGTACGCACGTGCTGCTGACCCACAGTGAGTATGATGGTTTGCTGGCGAAAGTGGCCTGTGCGGAAAGAGATGCCCGCTCGGTCTATACAGCAGCATCTCAAAAGATTGCACAAGCCGAAAGAAATTCGGCACAGGCAAAAGAAGCTGCTTACGCAGAAGTGGATGCTGTACAGAAAGACTTGGAAGAAGCCTGCCGTAAAATAGAGTATCTGAACGGCTTAAATAAAAACCTGCTGCGCATCGCGCGGGAGCGCGCCAACGCAGACAGAAAGCTCCGCCCCAAGAAAACGCATACAGGATATGTGGTACTTACCTCATCAGAAAAAGAGTACCGCTATAAAACCATGCGAAAAGAAAACGCTGTGGCAGGGCTGTGGGAGACCGCGCTGCAAAGTCCGTATTCCGTTGATTTTACAGAGGAACAGGCAAGAGCGCTGACGGAAGAACTGGTACAGCCGAACGAAAACAGTGAAACGATTGTCGGGCGCATTGGCATTGATACCTATTATCATGGCAGCTATGAGGACTTGCTGCACGACCAGCGGCGCAGCGGCAGACAAGCGGAAGACTTAAATATTATGCTGAAACCGAAACTGCGCGCTAACTATAAAACTGGTTACTGGGAAGTGATCTTCCTGCACACAAAGCCGCTGGGGCTTGTGCCGGCAGAGATGAGAGCGCGGGGATAAAAGTAGAAAAGCGTCCCTACCTGTAATTGAGCAGGCAGGGATGCTTTTACATATCTGTCAGTAAAAAAGCCATATACAGCGGCAAAGTCAGAAGCTGCTCTGTGTGCCCCACATTATAGTCACCCAGCTTGATGAGCCGGTACACATGGTACTTTTCCGGGTGGCGCAGGATGGTCTTTGCACTTTTTGTATTGCCGGAGACAGCCTTGACTTCCACAAGGGTGCATTCTCCCTTATAGCGGATAATAAAGTCAACCTCCAGACCGGAGTCTTTGTGAAAGTAGTAGAGCTTGCGACCCATTTTAGAAAAAATATCGGCAATAAGCCCCTCGAAAATAGCACCTTTATAGCCTAAAAGGTTGCCCTGCAAAATGTCAAATTGTGTACCGTCCTCCAGCATCGAGATAAAAAGCCCGGTATCTTTCATATAGACTTTAAAAACATCTGGGTCTGCATTGCCGTCTAATGGCAGCTCCGTGATAGATAGGTTATAACACCGGGTGATGATTCCTGCATCCTCAATCCATTGCAGACTGCCAGCAAATTTGGAGGCCGTAGCCCCTTTTTTCACCACGGAATACTGGAACTTTTTGTTTTCTTTACTCAGCTGCTTAGGGATGGACTGGAAGCACTCCCGAATCACGGCTTTGTCTTTTTTGTCGGCGTATTTTACCATATCATCCTCATAAGAGCGGATGATGTCGCGCTGAATTTGCAAGACCTCATCCATGCGCTTGGTATCTACAAATGTCTGTACGGCGTCAGGCATACCGCCCACAACTGTATATTGCAGAAGCAGTTCCCGCATACGCTGGTGCAAGGCATCCGGTACAGGGGAACCGCTTTGCATACATTGGCGCAGAAGCTCTATGACCGGCTCGGTAATGCCATTGGCCCAAAGAAATTCTTCAAAATCCAACGGAGTCATATCCAGAACCGTTTCATATCCAACAGGCACGGACTTGGGCTCTTTTTCACCATAGCCCTTGACCCCCAACAGACTGCCGGTGCCAATCACATCATAGCGGCCATCCAGCTTAAAAAATTTCAAAGCTGTCCGTGCATCAGGGCAATCCTGTATTTCATCCAGCACAAGAAGGGTCTTTCCCGGCTCAAAAACCGCCGCGCGCCCCATCAGGGCGGACAACAGCATGGTAATATGGTCAACCTCCAGCGAGCCGGAAAACACCGAGACAAATTGCGGATTTTCAAAAAAATTCAGGTAAACGGTGTGTTCATAGTTTTTTTTGGCAAATTCCAGAACGGAGTATGTCTTTCCGCATTGGCGGCATCCTTTCAGGATCAAAGGCTTGCGGTTGGGGGTATTCTTCCAAGTAAGTAAGGTCTGTTCGACTTTCCGGCGCAGCATCGTATCCCTCCCTATATGTTTGCTTGCAGTATACCAAAAAAAGCAAACTTTTTCAAGGGAGTTTTGCGTTGAAGTAAAAACTTTTCCAAGTGACTTTTTATAAAAAGAAAATATTTCTTCAATTTTTCCGGAAGATTGCTGATAATAAGTATCAAAAATAACACCGATTAAAATAGTAGCAAATTTTGTTGACAGCAGGCAGACGGCAGCGCTATAATATAGTAGCAAATCAACCGAACGTCAGAGGTGCTACCATTATGCAAATCTATGGCTATTGCCGTATTTCCACGCCGCGCCAGAATATCGAGCGCCAGGTGCGCAACATTGCCGCCGCCTACCCAACGGCGCATATCGTCCGTGAGGTCTATACCGGAACGGCCTGCCAGGGACGGCGGGAGCTGGACAAGCTGCTGCACTGTGTACAGCCGGGGGATACCATTGTGTTTGACAGTGTTTCCCGCATGAGCCGCAGTGCCGACGAGGGGTGCGCCATGTATGAAGAACTGTACGGTCGCGGCGTGACGCTTTGTTTTTTGAAGGAGCCGCACATCAACACCGACACCTACAAACAGGCCTTGCAGCGGCAGGTCAGTGCAGCCCCCTCCACCGGCAGCGCAGCGACCGACCGTTTTGTCTCCGGCGTTATGGAAGCGCTGAACCGCTACACGGCGGACCTGGCCGCCGAGCAGATCCGCCTTGCCTTTGCCCAGGCGCAAAAAGAGGTGGACGATCTGCACCAGCGCACCCGCGAGGGGATCATGACGGCCCGGCTGAACGGCAAACAGATCGGCCAGCAGCCGGGGCGCAGACTGCATATCAAAAAAGCGGACACGGCAAAAGCGCTGATTCGGAAGCACAGCCGGGATTTTGGCGGCACGCTGAGCGATGCCGACTGCATCAAGCTGATCGGCATTGCGCGCAATACCTATTATAAATACAAGCGCGAGCTGCGGGATATTATGACATGATGTCATAATATCTTTTTTATAAAATTTTTCAAATTTCTTTTCGCTTCCTCCATTGCTCCCTTATAGTGCCGGGCGTGATCGTTGACAGAATGTTTGCCGGTCCGCTGCACAGCTTTGATAAGGATGATCAACTTGACTTTTCGCCCTGTGGACCGACGTATTCCCAAAAAAAGAAAGACCGAAGTAAAAGCCATAAAGGGCTATATATCTTCGGTCTTTTGCTTTGAGTTAATCGTTATGAACGCAAAAACGAAAAAGCAGGAACAGCATATCGAAATTTTGGAAAACGTCAACCGTTAAAATTTCGGATGCCGACAGAAACAAGAATATCGAAACACAGTGTGCTCTATCAGGTAAGCGTCCAACTCAATGAATATCCGGTTGCCCCAAGGCCTTGTTGACCAGCACACGCAATTTACCTTCAGGAGAAAGAATCTTACCGCGCAGGATATCATCTTCGGTAAAACGTGCCATAAGAATTTCCCGCTGCGTAACTCTTTCCCAGTCATAGGTGACGTAGATATAACCATTATCAGCTTCTTTAGCATCCGGGTAAGAAACTTCGTTGCGCTCATCAAGCAGCAGAGTATAAGGCCAGGTTTCGCCATCATCCTCGCTGAGCATAGCGGTTAAGTGGCTGCGGCCTTTCCAGCTTTTCACATTTCCCTGATTCATAATATCGTCTAGGTCAATGCGCTGGTCAAAATTGTAGTGGTTGATCATCAGCAGACGGCCGGATTTCAAACGCCGAATGAAAAAGCGCGAGCAGGGGCCGTCAATATGACTGTTGCGTCCGGGGGTCCAGGTGTAACCGCCATCCGTAGAAAAACTTTCGCCGATGCCCTTGAAGGTACGCACCAGCATCCAAAGGGCTCCATCCTTTTTCTCTACTAACATGTGCTCGTCAAAGCTTCTGCCGGGAATATCGGCGTGTCCACGTAACGTGATGGTTTTTCCGCAGTCGGTAGACGCATACACATTTGAAAACTGTTCGTTTTCCAAACCGTGGCGCTCGGAAGGAACACTTCCGCTTGTGTCGCACCAGATAGCGCAGGGGAAAAGCCACTCGCCTTTACTGGTGACAAGGGGCTTATTCATCATAATGCCATTTGCAATGCGTCTTGGCTTAGACCAGACCAATTCATCGGCATCGGCATTTTCGCAAATGCATGCCCAGACACCACTTCGCCCGTCATTGAAACCGCGCGCCTGCGTATAGGTCATCCACAGGCGTCCAAGCGGGTCAAACCACAAATTCGGGTCATAGATACGGCATTCCGGATCCGGGTGTTCCACGACTGTGGCGCAGGAACGGAAGGTTCGGCCATTATCATCGCTGACACACAGCATCATAATGTTGCCGCCTACCTCTGCGTCTTGACCGCTGTAAAAGTTGACAAAAATGCGTCCGGCCGGGCTGACTTCAATGGAGGGAATCCCCTGCCAGCGGCGGTATGTGTCTTGAAAGCGTTCTTGCGTTGCGTTTACATAAATATTAGCGGGCGTAAGCGAAGATTGATTCTCCATATGGTAAACCCCTTTTCAAATAATATATCACTCATCACAGATGAGCTATAAAGAATTATAGCATGGGCTCGCGCGCATTGTCAATTCGTTTGGAACCAACAATGTCACCAATTTTTTTGCAAAAAACATGGCAAAGTGCTGTATTTTCTGCAATTTAGCAAAAATCAATTGACAAACAAGAAATACTATGGTACATTTTGCTTACCGTAGTTGCTCACACGTGGTGAGCAGTCGAATGCAAAATGAGGTGCCATTTATGAAAGAAAACCGCTTGCTCTTTACCAATGCGTTAATTGTATTACCTACGGAAACGATCAAGGGATCGTTAGCTGTTGAGGATGGTAAAATCACAGGAATTTTTGAATCCGGTACGGAACTGCCGGGTTTCACGGAAGTGGATGTTCACGGGAAAGCACTGATGCCGGGCGCTATTGATACACATGTACATATGTGGGATCCCTCTCCGCTCAATTACCGCGAAGATTGGGCCTGTGGATCCCAGTGCGCGGCATCCGGTGGCATTACAACAATTATTGATATGCCATTGAGCGTTCCCCCTGTGGTTGACAAAGAGGGTTTCCAGCTGAAACTTGATGTGGCGCAAAAGGAATCCTGTGTGGATTTTGCTTTCTGGGGTGGTCTGACACCAAACTGCGTTCAGAATATGGAAGAACTGAACCGTCTTGGTTGTGTAGCCTACAAGGGCTTTATGAGTTTTGCCAACCCGGATTACCCGCAGGTTACAGATGGGTATCTGGTGCAGGGGATGCGCAAGGCGGCAACATTTAACGGTTTGATCGGCGTGCATGCTGAAAATGCAGAAGTAGCAGATTTTGGCAGCAAAGAAATGTCTGCCATTCACTGTAAAGATTTTGCCATGCACGATGACGCACGTCCCTGGTGGGTGGAGCAGGAAGCGATTTCCCGTGCGGTACTGTTTGCCCGTGAAACAGGGGCAAGGCTGTATATTTGCCACATGACGATTGCTCAGGGAGCTGCCTTCTTGAAACAGGCAAAGTTCGAAGGTGTAAACGTCTCGGTTGAGACCTGCCCACATTATCTGCTGTTTGACAAAACGATTTTGCGGGAGAGAGGGGCCTATGCAAAATGCAATCCGCCGTTCCGCAGCCGTGAAAATGTAGAAAAGCTGTGGTCTTATATTCTGGACGGCACGATTGACACTCTGGGTTCTGATCATGGGCCGTATCGTGATGACGAAAAAGTGCAGGCAGGCGATTTCTGGAAGGAATACAGTGGCTTTGGCGGGTTTGATGCCATGCTGGCGGCAATGCTGACGGAAGGGTATCATCGCCGTGGTTTATCGCTGTCTCGTCTTTCCTGCCTCACGGCTACTAATGCAGCCAATATTATGCAGCTTGCACCGAGAAAAGGCAGTTTGCTCCCCGGCCGCGACGCAGATATCCTGGTGGTGGACCTGGATCGGGAGTGGGTTTTTGATGGGACGAAGTCGCTGAGCAAAACCAAAACGGTACACAATTTGTACCACGGTATGAAAATGAAGGGAAAAGTGGAGCAGACCTATGTGCGCGGGCAGTTGGTGTACAACGATGGTGAAATAACCGCACAGAATGGTTTTGGCCAGTATATTCCCCGACAGGCATAACGGAGGAAGTACCTGATGGAACACGAAGATCTCATTGTTTCTATGAAAGGCATCCAAAAATCTTTCGGTGGTGTTCATGCTCTCACCGATGGGGAACTTACGCTTCGCAAGGGATCTCCATTATCTATATTTCACATCGCCTGGAAGAGCTGTTTGAAATCACGGATCGCATTACCGTTATGCGTGACGGCGAGTATATCAAGACACTTATTACCGCAGAAACAACACGTGATGAAATCGTTAAGTGTATGGTAGGCAGGGTTATATACGGCGACAAAAAAGAGAAAAGCCTAGTGCCCGCAAATGCACCGACGGTGCTTGAAGTTAAGAATCTCTGCCGTGGAAACGAGGTTAAAAACGTAAGCTTTTCATTAAGAAAAGGCGAGATACTCGGCGTTGCCGGACTTATGGGAGCAGGAAGAACGGAGACTGCACGCCTGATTTTCGGCGCAGACAAGCGCGATAACGGCGAAATACTTGTTAACGGAACAGCTGTTAATATCACTTCACCTGAGCAAGCGGTTAAAAAAGGCATATGCTACCTTTCGGAAGACCGAAAACGCTATGGTCTTATGCTTGATAAATCGGTTGCCGATAACACAGCAATTGCATCGCTTGAAATGTTCACGCACGGCGGTATTATAAACGACGGAGAAATTGCAACTGCCGCAGCTGATATGAACGCGCTTCTTAAAACAAAAACTCCGTCCGTTTCGCAAGCGGTTAAAAACCTCTCGGGCGGTAATCAGCAAAAGGTAATCGTCGGCAGATGGCTGCTTAAAAATTCGGAAATATTTATTTTTGATGAGCCAACACGCGGTATTGATATAGGTGCTAAAAGTGAAATGTACAGGCTTATCGAAAAGCTTGCCAATGAGGGTAAATCGGTAATTGTTATATCATCTGAGCTTGCGGAAATACAGCGCTTAAGCGATAACGTTATTGTAATGTGCGAAGGAAGAGTAACGGCAAAGCTTGATATAGCGGACGCAACGCAGGAAACAATTATGAAATATGCAACTATGCGAAACTGAAAAGCACAGGGAGGATTTTAAAATGACTTTAAGTAATAAAAGCCTATCGTCAAAACGCCGCGGCCTTAAGGTTGGACAAAATATAATTATTATCGCAGCTCTTGCCGTACTTGTTACTATTTTCGCTGCAATCAACCGAAATTTTTTGGACAGTGATAACCTTGTAAGTATGTCGCAATCCTTAGCACCTTACGCCATAATGGGGCTTGGAGTAACGTTTGTTATTGCAACGGGTGGTATAGACCTTTCAATCGGCACGGTTTGCATAGCTGCTGCCGTGGTTGCCGGAAAGCTTTACACAAGCGGTATGCCGCTTTGGGCAACAATTCCCGTTATGATAATCATCGGTTTACTTTTCGGATTAATTAACGGCTTACTTGTGGCAAAGCTGAAGCTGCCTGCGTTCATCGCAACCTTAGGCACCATGATGTTCTCCCGCGGATTAAGTGCGCTTATCGTTGCTGTCCCCAATGTGTTTTTCCCAACGGGAGTTTGGTATAATAATGTTTTTTCTCGCTGGAACGGTGTTCCCACAGGACTTTTGTGGGTTGTTGCGTTGGCACTTGTCTGTGCATACTTTATGTATAAAAATCGTGTAGGCAGATACATTTTGGCAATTGGCAGCAACGAAGAGGCAACAAGACTTTCCGGCATTAACACAGATAAATATAAAATGATTGCATACACAATAAGCGGTATGGCGGCAGGTATTGCGGCAATATTCTGGTCGGCTTCCTTTGCTACAGTTGCAACCGCCACGGGTAACGGAATGGAGCTTGACGCAATTGCAGGCGTTTACATCGGAGGTACAAGCGCCGCCGGCGGTGTGGCTTCAATTTCCGGTTCGGTAATCGGTGCAATACTATTGGTTGTAATTCGCAGCGGTCTTAACTTTGCACTTGCTAAATTCAATCTCAATCTTAATTCAACATACGTTACTTATGTTCTGACAGGTATAATCGTTGTGGTTGCTGTTCTAATGGATGTTATTAAGACCAAAAATCAGGGTAAGGTTAAAATCTCAAAAGAAAAATCAGTTGAAGGTGCGCAAAATAACGCTGAAAAAAATGAATAGAAAACTGTATATTTTTTCTAAAACCGGCGCATAATAAACCAAAAGCAATTTTGATGCAACTGCGCAAAGCTTTTGTATCGATTTAAGGAGGAAAAAATTATGAAAAAATCAAACGGCATCTTTAAAAAGGCAGTATGTTCAGTTCTTGCGGTTTTATCGGCGGCGTCACTTGTAGGCTGTTCAAACAGCGGCAATAAGAACGCCGGCGATACCGGCAGCAAGAAGGAAACAAAAACAATTGCGGTTGTGGCAAAGGGTGAGTCACACGCGTTTTGGCAGTCGGTTAAATCCGGTGCTGAGGACGCGGGGAAAAAGTATGGCTACAAAATCACATTCCGCGGACCTGCAAGCGAGAGTGCAAAGGATATACCCTCACAGCAGGAAATGGTGCAAACTGCGCTTTCCAACAATGTTGACGGACTTGTTGTTGCAACGATAGGCGAGGGCTTTACAGATAGCCTTTCAAGAGCTTACGATAAAAAGATGCCCGTTGTTCAGTTTGACAGCGGCATTTGGGAAAATGATATAAAGGCGCTTGATGCTCAGAGTAAAAACCCGATCCGTTCATCGGTTGCAACAAGCAACAAGCTTGCGGCTGAAGAGGCGGCTAATCATTTTTACGAAGCTCTTAAAGCCGAAATTGAAAAGAGCGATAAATACGTTGTGGGAATTATTCAGCACGACGAAACACAAACGGGAACAGACCGCGCAGGCGGTTTCAGCGATAAGTTCTTGGAGCTTGCAAATGCCAACGAAAAGACTAAGGGCAAGGTAACTATTGAAAAAGAAGTTAAGCCCGGCGACGCCGATAATGCATATAAAACCGCTTTGGAAGCGCTTGCCGAAAAGAAAGCCAACGCCATTTTCCTATCAAACGAGGGCGTTGTTAAGCAGGTATACGATGCAATTGCTGCTGCCGGCAAAAAATACGACGATATTAAATTCTGCGGTTTCGACGCGGGTACAAAGCAGATCGAATGGATGAAAAAGGACACAGGACCGAAGCTTATCGGCGCTGTTGCGCAGGATTCATACCAAATCGGCTATAAAGCGGTTGAGCAGGCTGTCTTTGCAATTGAAAATAAGGACGTTGAAAAAGCCGTTGAAATCGGCGGTACTTGGTGGGACGCCGAAAATGTTGATGATATGATTTCAAAAAAACTTGTTTATCAGGGTTAAATAAATCTTTCATTTGCAGCCGACTTTTTAAAAAGTCGGCTGCAAAATATTAATTACAGCACAAGATTACATAGGAGTGACGTGTTCAGTTTTCGTCAGCCAAAGTAATCCACTGCGGAAAAGAGGGCAAACTAAATGAAATGTAAAATCGGAATCAGACCGACTATCGACGGCCGCTGGGGCGGTATCCGCGAGGGGCTTGAAGAGCAGACAATGGGTATGGCGCTTGCCGCCAAAAAGCTTATTGAAGAAAATGTTTTTTATACCGACGGCACGCACGCTGAGGTTGTAATTGCTCCTTCAACAATCGGTGGGGGTGCAGAGGCGGCACGCTGTCAAGAGCTGTTTTCAAAAAACAATGTTTGCGCAACGCTTTCGGTTACGCCTTGCTGGTGTTACGGCAGCGAAACAATGGATCTTGACCCGCTGACAATTAAAGCGGTGTGGGGTTTTAACGGAACAGAACGCCCTGGCGCTGTTTATCTTGCCGCTTGTATGTCGGCGCACGCACAGCGAGGACTTCCGGCTTTTTCTATATACGGAAAAGATGTTAAAGATATGGACGATCACTCTATTCCCGACGATGTTGCTACAAAGATACTTCGATTTGCACAATGTGCTCTCGGTGTAGGTCAAATGAGGAATAAGGCATATGTTGCAATCGGCTCGGTAGGAATGGGCATTGCAGGCAGCTTTTTGGACCCGATGATTATGCAGCGCTACTTCGGTATTCGTGCCGAGTGGGTAGATATGGTTGAAATTATGCGCCGCATCGATCTTGAAATATACGATAAGGACGAATATGAAACGGCGCTTTCTTGGGCAAAGAAAAATTGCCCGATCGGTGAAGATTTCAACCGTGGACCTTGGGGCAACAGCGATAAGGCTGCAAGCGCCGAAGAGCTTGAGAGGCAATTTGAATTTACTATTAAAATGACTCTTATTATTCGCGACA
>OLWD01000812.1_pt1 | contig 12966 bp, 8 predicted proteins | sample 1673971 | NCBI WGS metagenome assembly OLWD01 (sample SAMEA103958136, study PRJEB25191) | human gut metagenome | reverse complement strand
GCGAAAAGTGTCGTATTGTGAGATTCGGCCGTGGAATACGTGATAGTTTGTAACCGTATAGTCCGTTTCGATAAAAGATTTGTAACTTTCTTTGGAGGGATATTTATTTATTTCGTATATTTGTAGGCCCGTTTTACGGGCTAATTCTGAAGCGAATACAAATTCTTAACATACTCTAAAATACATGGAAAAACGTATTATTGAATGCGTGCCCAACTTTAGCGAGGGCCGTAACAAGGCTGTTATTCAGCAGATTACTTCCGCAATCGAGGCGGTTGACGGAGTCAAGTTGCTCGACGTCGATCCGGGTGAAGCGACCAACCGTACGGTGGTTACCTTCGTCGGAGAACCCGAAGCCGTGCTGGAAGCGGCTTTCCAGGGCGTCAAGAAAGCTGCCGAGGTTATCGATATGCGTAATCATAAGGGAGCGCATCCCCGTATGGGTGCCACGGACGTATGTCCGCTCATCCCGATCGCGGGTATTACGCTCGAGGAGTGCGCCGAGCTGGCCCGTCAGTTGGCCAAGCGCATCGCCGACGAGCTGCATGTGCCGACCTATTGCTACGAGGCGGCTGCCTTTACGCCGGAGCGCCGCAACCTGGCCGTATGCCGTGCCGGTGAGTACGAGGCGCTGCCCGAGAAGATGAATCACGAAGGCAAAGCTCCCGATTTCGGCGACCGTCCCTTCGACGAGGGCGTAGCACGCACGGGTGCCACCGCCGTAGGTGCACGCGACTTCCTGATCGCCGTGAACTACAACCTGAACACCACTTCGACGCGTCGCGCCAACGCCATCGCGTTCGACGTGCGCGAAAAGGGCCGTCCGGTACGCGAAGGCAATTCGCCCGTAGGCAAACCCCTGAAGGACGAGAACGGCAAGACCATCATGAAGCCCGGTACGCTGAAGGCTACCAAGGCGATCGGCTGGTTCATCGACGAGTACCAGATCGCCCAGGTTTCGATGAATATCACCAATATTTCCGTTACGCCGCTCCACGTGGCTTTCGACGAGGTTTGCCGCGCCGCCAACGCACGCGGTGTGCGTGTGACCGGTACCGAGATCGTCGGCCTGATTCCGAAGCGCACGTTGATCGAGGCGGGCCGCTATTTCCTGAAGAAGCAGGAGCGTTCGACCGGTATTTCCGAGGAGGAGATCATCCGTATCGCCATCAAGTCGATGGGTCTGGACGAGTTGAAGCCGTTCAAACCGGAAGAGAAGGTGATCGAATACCTGATCGAAGCGGACAATAAGAAGAAGAAACTGGTCGATCTGACCTGCACCGGCTTCGCAGAGGAGACCGCCAGCGAGTCCCCGGCTCCGGGCGGCGGTTCGATTTCCGCTTACATGGGTGCGCTGGGCGCTGCCCTGGGTACGATGGTCGCCAACCTGTCGTCGCACAAACCCGGCTGGGACGCACGTTGGGAGGAGTTCTCCGACTGGGCGGACAAAGGCCAGAAGCTGATGACCGAGTTGCTGCACCTGGTCGATGAGGATACCGAAGCGTTCAACCGGATCATGAACGTATTCTCGATGCCGAAGGGTACCGACGAGGAGAAAGCTGCCCGCAGCGCCGCATTGCAGGAGGCTACGCTCTACGCTACGCAGGTGCCTCTGCGTACGATGCAGACCTCGTTCAAGGTGTTCGAAATCGTGAAGGCGATGGCCGAACAGGGAAATCCCAATTCGGTAACCGACGCCGGCGTCGGAGCGCTGGCTGCCCGCAGCGCCGTGCTGGGTGCGTGTCTGAACGTGAAGATCAATGCCGCCGGTCTGAAAGACCGTGCCGTCGCCGATGACCTGATCGGCCAGGCCAACCGGATCGTCGCCGATGCGGAGAAAGCCGAGCGTGAGATTCTGGAAATCGTCGAGAGCAAGATTAAATAATTTAATACATATAAAACAATGACTGTAAAGGAATTTCAGGAGCAGATCAAGGCGGGTATCCCCGATGTGCTGCCCGCACCGAAACCGTACGATCCCACCATCAACCACGCGCCCAAGCGTAAGGAGATACTCACCGAGGAGGAGCGCGTGCTGGCCATCCGCAATGCCCTGCGCTACTTCCCGGCCAAGCACCACGAAGTGTTGGCCCGCGAGTTCGCCGAGGAGCTGCACAAGTACGGTCGTATCTATATGTATCGTTTCCGTCCCGATTATGAGATGTATGCCCGTCCGATCGAGGAGTATCCCCACAAGTCGCGTCAGGCCGCTGCGATTATGGTGATGATCCAGAACAACCTGGACAAGGCTGTGGCGCAGCATCCCCACGAGCTGATTACCTACGGCGGTAACGGTGCCGTGTTCCAGAACTGGGCGCAGTATCTGCTTACGATGCAGTATCTGTCCCAGATGACCGACGATCAGACGCTGGTGATGTATTCGGGACACCCGATGGGCCTGTTCCCGTCGCATCCCGACGCTCCGCGCGTGATCGTAACCAACGGTATGGTGATTCCGAACTATTCGAAACCGGACGACTGGGAGCGTTTCAACGCGCTCGGCGTTTCGCAGTACGGTCAGATGACCGCCGGCTCCTATATGTATATCGGCCCGCACGGCACGACGATCACGGTGCTCAACGCAGCCCGCAAACGTCTTACCGAGGGTAAGAAAGACATTCGCGGCATGCTCTTCGTGACGGCCGGTCTGGGCGGTATGTCGGGTGCGCAGCCGAAGGCGGGTAATATCTCCGGTGTGGTGAGCATCACGGCCGAGATCAATCCCAAAGCGGTGCATACGCGTTATTCGCAGGGCTGGGTCGATGAGGTTTATACTTCGCTCGACGAGTTGCTGGCCCGCGCGAAGAAGGCACAGGAGAACAAGGAGGCCGTGTCGCTGGCTTACCAGGGCAACGTGGTCGATCTTTGGGAGCGTCTGGCAGCCGAGAACGTCAATGTCGATCTGGGTTCCGACCAGACATCGCTGCACAACCCCTGGGCAGGCGGTTACTATCCCGTCGGCTTGAGCTACGAAGAGTCCAACCGCATGATGGCAGAGGATCCCGAGGAGTTTAAGAAGCGTGTTCAGGAGTCGCTGCGCCGCCAGGTGGCTGCGATCAACAAGCTGACCGCCAAGGGTATGTATTTCTTCGATTACGGCAATGCCTTCCTGTTGGAGTCTTCGCGTGCCGGTGCCGACATCATGGGCGAGGGCGGTCGTTTCCGCTATCCTTCCTATGTGCAGGATATCATGGGCCCGATGTTCTTCGACTACGGCTTCGGTCCCTTCCGCTGGGTATGTACGTCGGGCAAACCCGAAGACCTGGCTACTACGGACCGTCTGGCTACCGAAGTGCTCGAAGAGATCCGCAAGACCGCTCCGAAGGAGATCGCCGGACAGCTCGACGACAATATCCACTGGATCAAGGAGGCCGGCAAGAACAAGCTGGTCGTAGGTTCGCAGGCGCGTATCCTGTATGCCGACAGCGAGGGCCGCACCAAGATCGCGCTCGCGTTCAACGACGCTATCGCACGCGGTGAAATTTCCGCACCTGTCGTATTGGGCCGTGACCACCACGACGTGTCGGGTACCGATTCTCCGTACCGTGAAACCTCGAACATCTACGACGGTTCGAACCGTACGGCTGATATGGCTGTACAGAACGTTATCGGCGACTCGTTCCGCGGCGCTACCTGGGTTTCGATCCACAACGGCGGCGGCGTAGGCTGGGGCGAGGTAATCAACGGCGGCTTCGGTATGGTGATCGACGGATCGGAGGATTCCGCGCGTCATATCAAGGAGATGCTTCTCTGGGACGTGAACAACGGTATCGCACGCCGCAGCTGGGCCCGCAACGAGGGCGCGATGTTCGCTATCAAACGCGAGATGGAGCGTACTCCGGGCCTGAAGGTGACCCTTCCCAACCTGGCGGACGACACGCTGGTTCGCAAGGCTATCGACGAAGTGAAATAGATCGGTCGTTCTCTCCGTTCGGTTGCCGCCGGACGGAGAGAATGCTTTCGACTGGCTGAAGCGGAGGGGATTCCCTGTACGCCGGACGTCGAGAGCACCGAAAAACAATTCGACTTATTTTTGAGTATTAACCTTTAATAAGAAATACAACGATGATTCATCATATCAGCGCGGAGCATCTTACGGTCGATCGTGTCCGCGAAATTCTGGAAAACAATATCAAAATCGACTTGAGCGAAGATGCGAAAAAACGCATCGTGCGTTGTCGCGAATACCTGGATAACAAGATGGAAACCCAGAAAGAGCCCATCTACGGTATTACGACCGGCTTCGGTTCGCTCTGCAATATTTCGATCGACAAGGACCAGCTCTCGCAGTTGCAGAAGAACCTGGTGATGTCGCATGCCTGCGGTACGGGCGAGCGCGTTCCTGCCGAGATCGTGAAGCTGATGCTGCTGCTCAAGATCCAGTCCCTTTCGTACGGCAATTCGGGCGTGCAGCTCGAAACCGTACAGCGTCTGGTCGATTTCTTCAACAACGACGTGCTGCCGGTCGTGTTCCAGCAGGGATCGCTGGGCGCTTCGGGCGACCTGGCTCCGCTGGCCAACATGTGCCTGCCGCTGCTGGGCCTCGGCGAAGTGGAGTACAAGGGTGCACGGCGTCCTTCGGACGAAGTCCTCAAGGAGTTCGGCTGGAAGCCTATTTCGCTGCAATCGAAGGAGGGCCTCGCCCTGCTGAACGGTACGCAGTTCATGTCGGCTTTCGGCGTATATTCGCTTATCAAGGCTCGTCGCTTGAGCGAGTGGGCCGACCTGATCGGCGCGATGTCGCTCGACGCATTCGACGGCCGCATCAACCCGTTCATCGACGAGGTGCATGAGATCCGCGCCCACAAAGGCCAGCTCACGACGGCCCGTAATTTCCGCCGCCTGCTCGAGGGCAGCGAGCTGATCGCCCGCCCGAAGAAGCATGTGCAGGATCCCTATTCGTTCCGCTGCATCCCGCAGGTACACGGTGCGTCGAAAGATACGATCGACTATGTCGGCAGCGTGCTCGAGACCGAGATTAACAGCCCGACGGACAACCCGACGATCTTCCCCGAGAAGGACATTATCGTTTCGGCCGGTAATTTCCACGGACAGCCGATCGCTCTGGCGATGGATTTCCTGGCTATTGCTGTTGCGGAGTTGGGCAACATCTCCGAGCGTCGTATTTACAAGCTGATTTCGGGTGCACGCGAGCTGCCCTCGTTCCTGGTGGCCAAGCCGGGTCTGAACAGCGGTTTCATGATTCCGCAGTATGCGGCCGCTTCGATCGTGAGCCAGAGCAAGGGTCTTTGCTGGCCCGCTTCGTGCGACTCGATTCCTTCGTCGCAGGGTCAGGAGGACCACGTCAGCATGGGTTCCAACGCTGCCACGAAGCTCTACCGTGTGGTGCTGAACACCGAGCGTGTGCTGGCTATCGAGCTGCTCAATGCGGCACAGGCCCTCGAGTTCCGCCGTCCGCTGCGTTCTTCGAAGCCCATCGAGGATCTGCTGGCAGCTTACCGTAAGCATGTGCCGTTCGTCGAGAACGATCAGGTGATGTACACGTTGATCGACGCTTCGGTGAAATTCCTTCAAACCGAGAAATTGTAATGTTACTCGTTAAGAACATAGCCAAGATCGTCGGTGTGGACGAGAGCGGCCGTCTTCGGGTCAAGGGCCGCGACATGAATGTGCTCGGCGAGATCGACAACGCCTGGCTGCTGGCCGACGGCGACCGTATCGCCGCATACGGCACGATGGACAAGATGCCGGAGATTACTCCCGACACGGAAGTCGTCGATGCGGAGGGGGGCATGCTTTTCCCTTCGTTCTGCGATTCGCATACCCATCTGGTTTATGCCGGAAGCCGCGAACAGGAGTTCCTCGACAAGATCAACGGCTTGAGCTACGAAGAGATCGCCAAGCGGGGCGGCGGCATTTTGAATTCCGCCGACCGCTTGCACGAAACTTCCGAGGACGAGCTTTACGAGCAGGCGATGGAACGTATCCGCGAGATCATCGCAATGGGTACGGGCTGCGTCGAGATCAAGAGCGGCTACGGTCTTACGACCGAGGATGAACTCAAGATGCTGCGGGTGATCCGCCGTATCCGCGAAACTTCGCCGATCACCGTCCGTGCCACTTTCCTCGGAGCTCATGCCGTAGGCCGGGCCTATAAAGGCCGCCAGCAGGAGTATGTGGACCTGATCTGTCGGGAGATGATCCCTGCCGTCGGCAGGGAGAAGCTTGCCGAGTTCGTCGATGTCTTCTGCGACCAGGGGTTCTTCACCGTCGAAGAGACGGAGCAGATCCTGCGTGCGGGTGCTGAGTACGGCCTCGTGCCGAAGATTCATGCCAACGAGCTGGCCGTTTCGGGCGGTGTGCAGGTCGGTGTCCGCAACAAGGCGCTGTCCGTCGATCATCTGGAGCGCATGGGGACCGAGGAGATTGAAGTGCTGCGTACGTCCGGTACGATGCCGACGATGCTGCCGGGTGCCGCTTTCTTCCTGGAGATGCCGTATCCTCCTGCACGGGCAATGATCGAGGGAGGTTTGAGCGTGGCTCTGGCTTCGGATTTCAACCCCGGTTCATCGCCTTCGGGCAGTATGAAGATGATCGTTTCGCTGGCCTGCATCAAGATGCGTATGACGCCGGCCGAGGCGATCAACGCCGCGACACTGAACGGTGCTTACGCCATGGGCTTGAGCAGCGAGTACGGTTCGATCACCGTAGGCAAGAAGGCGAACTTCTTCCTCACGACGAAGATTCCTTCGGTGGCATATCTGCCGTATGCCTATACCTCTCCGCTTATCCACCGGGTATTCCTCCGGGGGCAAGAGGTGAAGTAATTCGCCGATATATCGTTCGAAGCCGGGGCAGGGTATTCTGCTCCGGCTTTTTGTTCTTTTTACTTCATTCCTCGCTGATACCGGCCGGATTTCCGGTTGCACGGAAGAGGTCGTTATCTTACGTATGGATGAATACGTTTTCGGACAATTTCGGTGTATTTTTTGCAGGAAAGAAAAATATGATACGCTGTTTGTCGATTGCGACCGTGCTTACGGGCATGGCAATAACTTTAAATGCACAGAATATGAAACCATTGACTCCCGAAGAAGAGCGGGTGATCGTTCGAAAAGGAACCGAAGCGCCCTTTTCCGGTAAATATTACCTCCACGACGAAGACGGCACCTACCGCTGCCGCCGGTGCGGTGCTCCGTTGTACCGTTCGCAGGATAAATTCGATGCCGGCTGCGGCTGGCCCAGCTTCGACGATGAAATTCCGGGTGCCGTGCGCCGCGAACCGGATGCCGACGGACGCCGTACGGAGATTCTCTGCGCCAAGTGCGGAGCCCATTTGGGCCACGTCTTTACGGGCGAAGGATTTACCGCTAAAAATACGCGCCATTGCGTGAATTCCCTCTCCCTCGATTTCGTGCCGGTAGCCGTTCCGACCGTGCCGGTCACGGACCCGGCAGCGGCTTCTGCCGAAAAGCCTGAAAATACCTCGTCAGCCGAGCCGCCGAAATCGGTGCAAACCGAACGGGCTATTTTCGCCGGCGGTTGTTTCTGGGGCGTGGAGTATATGCTGGGTAAGGTGGACGGAGTGAAGAGCATTCGTTCGGGCTATATCGGCGGCCATACCGAGAATCCTACCTACGAGCAGGTGTGCAGCCATAAAACGGGTCATGCCGAGGCCGTCGAAGTCGAGTTCGATCCTTCGAAAGTCTCTTACGAAACTCTTGCCAGGCTCTTTTTCGAGATACACGATCCGACCCAGCTCGACGGACAGGGACCCGACTTGGGCGATCAGTATCGGTCGGAGATTTTCTATACTACCCCTGAGCAGAAGGAGGTTGCCGAACGGCTGATCCGTATCCTGAAGGAGAAGGGATATAGCGTGGTGACCGACGTAACTCCGGCTTCCCGCTTCTGGCCGGCTGAACAATACCACCAGAACTACTACAACCGTAAAGGTACGCAGCCGTACTGTCATCGTTACACCAAACGGTTTTGACGGACGGCGTTCGTGAATAGTCGGCAGGGTGGAGTTTCGCTGTGTCGGTCGGCGTTCGGGTACGGGAAGACAGGAACCGGGAATTGTTGTACTAATGCTGAAAATACGTTTTCTTTTTTAGCGGACGTTGCTCTGCGAGTAACGAATACCCCCTGCCGGAATCGGCAGGGGGTGTTTCTGTATGGTCCTAATCCGTCGGGGGCGGGTCCGGGCCGGCTGTTGTACTTCGGCGAACCTATGCCTGTTCCCGATGTTCGCTTTTTCCGATATTCGGGACGGATCGCCTTGTCGATAGCGGGTGGAACTCCGAACGGCTTATGCTTTCGGATGTGTGTCTTGCACCTCCTGTTTTTCTACATCGAACGGGTTGCTTTGCGTGACGGTCGTATGCCAGGGGATTCCGATCAGTGTCGATAGATCGACTTTGGCGGATTCGATGTAGCTGCTCAGGATCATATCGCGGGCGTCTGCGTTCTGGAACGGATAGAGTTCGAACGCCGGCAATACGGAAACGAAGTGTTCCATGATTTCTGCCTGGATGGATTCGTAACTCGGCCAGTTTTTGTTCGAGGAGAAGCAGTAGATCTGTACCGGAAGGCCGTTGGCTACTGGCGGCAGTGTCCGCACCATCAGCAGCAGTTCTTTGCTGACGAAAGGATGGTGTCGCAGATACATCGACATGTAGGCCCGGAACAGACCGAGATTCGTGTCGATAGTTCCGTTCACCAGCCCTTCTGGATTGTCCGTATTGGCGACTTTTCCATCGGCTGCCTGCTTCTGTTTTTCGGTTATGAATTGTGCCAGTTCTTTGTCGAAGGCTTTCATTTTCTCCAGAAATTCCGGCGTGCACGGTTTGATGTAATCGAGTTTCAGGGTATATTCGCGCATGATGCGCCGTCCGCCCGAGTCGGTCATGCCCCGCCAGTTGATGAACGAACCCGAAACCAGCGAATAGGGTGGGACGGTTACGATCGTGTTGTCGAAGTTCTGAACCTTCACGACATCCAGGGATATGTCGATAACGGTGCCGTTTATGTTGTTCTGCGGCATTTCGATCCAGTCGCCGATGCGCAGCATGTCGTCTTCGGAGATCATTACGCCTGCGACCAGTCCCAGAATAGTATCCTTGAACACCAGCATCAATACGGCTGTGAAAGCACCCAGTCCCGTAATCAGGTTGAGCGGCGATTTGTTGATCAGGATCGAAATGATAACGATCACGACGACGCAGTAGAAAACCACGCGGAATATCTGGATAAAGCCCTTCATCGGGCGGTTTTTCAGTTGCTTGTTCTTTTTCAGCTCATCTCCGACCGTGTTCAGTATGGCATTTACGGAGATAATCAGGGCGATGAAAAAATAGATCCAGGTGATCTTCTCGCTCAGGATGAACCAGGCGGAATCTTTGCTGAAAGCGAATGGCAGCAGGGCGGAAACCATCAGTGGCGGAATGATGGCCGTCAGCTTCCGAAATACGCCGTATTTGAACATCGATTCGAAGAATCCGACGCGTTTGCGTTTCAGAATCTTTTTCGCCAGATGCACCAATACGGCGTGGACGATTCCCGCGACGATGAATGCGATAATCACGATTACGATCAGAAACAGGAGTTCGTCCATTTTGTCGAGCATATGGGACGGAATGCCGATCCAGGCGAGGAATTTTTTGATTCCGAACAGGATGGTCAATGCAAAGTCGTTTGTATTCATAAACGGTTGGAAAAATCGAAGTTTGTCGTGTGTGGATTCGTCATTTCGAATCTTATCTTAATTATTATGCAATAATTATTCCTAACGAGGATCGGTCGGGCTATAAGTCGGAGTGTTCGGTTAAAAGATGAGAAATCTGCGGCTTAAAGATGTTTTGCTGCAGATAATAAAGGAGTATTTTGGTTTTTCTGATATTCATTGAAATTAAAAAGATCGCAGGGATTTTGAGTATTATAGTACGTGTATGTCTAATATTTGTTTTTTTCAAAAATAAATAGAATTTGATCGGATGATTTTTGTCTGTTTTGTTGTTTTTACTTTTCTATTTGTTGCTTTTTTCGGGGGGGGGAAATTGAGCTTGGATTTCCATGACCTTTTTTATAATTTAAATTTCGAAAAGGAGAAATTGCTTCTAAAGGATCTCTTCGAAGGTTGTTTAATTTTAAATTATTATTGTTATGAACTTGTTTTTACGTTTTTTGTTCATGGGAGCGGTTTGCCTGCTTCCTTTGGTCGGTTGTAGCGACGATGATACCGAGGGAACGGGGCCAGAGCCGACGTCTGACTTTCAATTCGAGACTTTGGAGCTGACGCAAGGTTCGTTCAAGGTGAAGATAACTCCCGAAGACAAGAATATGACTTACTTTTTCGGAGTGCTCGAAAAGTCGGATTTCAGCCAGCTTGAAAATCTTGAGAGTTTGCAGGCAGCAAACATCGAAAATATAAAAGCCCTCGCGGAGGCTAATGGAGTCGGGGTCGAGGAGTTCTTGCTGGAGGCATTGCTTAAAGGAGAGCAGGAGTGGAAATATAATACGCTTGTTCCGGAGACCGATTATGTCTTTTACGCCTATGGATTATCGACCGAATTGGAGATTCTTACGACTGTCAATACTTATGAATTCAAGACATTGGTCGTCGAGCAAGTAGAGGTGAATTTCAAGATTACGGCTTCGGACGTGACGCCGACGTCGTTTACGCTGAATGTCGAGCCGGACCGAACGGATTGCGTATATTATTACGACATTCTTCTCCCTGCCGTATATATGGATTACTGTGGAGGTGATCCGGCAAATTTACCGGCTTTTGTCGAGAACTATCTTGCAGAGTGGAAAAAAACCGAGCAGTATGCGACTTACACGTTGCCGGAATTCATTGCTGAAGTGACTGTTAGCGGCAAAACTTCCGATTCCTCGTTTGAAAATCTTCTGCCGGAGGGAACTTATTATGCCTTCGCAGTCTGTGTGGCCAATGACGGAACCTGTATTTCGGAGGCTACGGTAGAAACTATTAGGACGAGCGAATCTCCTAAAAATTCTTATACGGTATCCTCCGAAGTCGTTACCGATGTCGCTTATTCGGCTGTAGTCACGGCAGAGCAGAGTGAGGCTTTTGCCGTTATGATGGAGCTTCAGGAGTATTTTGCCGACGCCAAATCGGATGCCGAAATCATTCAGACGATTTACGATGCTTATAACCAGAATATTTCCAAATATCTTTATGCGGATGTTGCGAATGTTTCGTTCGGAGGCCTTATTCCCAACGACAAATATTATCTTTTGATCTTTGCATGCAATCCGGACGGATCGCCGAAACTCGACGACAAGATAAATCTCAAGAAAGTCGAGGTCAATACGTCGCCGGCAGCGATGTCCTCGGTCCAATACGAACTTAGCGTATCGAGCATAACCAAGATCGATGCGATGGTTACGGTAAGGGCTGACGGTAATTATGAAAATGAAACATTCCTTTTCAATTATATCACGAAAGCCGAATACGACGCTATTTCGGGGGACAAGACTGCCGGTCTGAAGGCTCATATGGACGCATTTATCGATGCCAGAGTGAAAGATTGGAACGATTCTCATCCGAATTCGGGCGTGATGACGCGTAAAGAGTTCCTTTCTCGTGCTCTCATGAACGGCAAGGAGGATCTGTTTGTGCCGATAGAGATCGGCGGGCTTACTCCTGGTACTACGTATTATCTGTATGTTTTTGGACTCAAGGCCGACGGTACCTATACGACAGAGCCGGTTACGACCCAATTCACTACCGTTGCGGATCAGGTGACCCTGGCTTCCCTGGAGTTCATCGTAATGTCGTACGGCTATCCGGAGGAGAACCGGAATATGTATAGGGTTTGGACGTATGCGAATAATTCGAAAGAGCACTATTTTCAGTCGTTTGTCGGAGAGGACGAGTGGGCTGGCAAGACGGCTTCCGAAGTGAGGGAGCTGCTCAAAGCGTCCAGGTGGCCCAGTTCAAGCTCATACAAAGTGGACGCACAATTCGGACAGACTTGGTATGGCTATTCCGTCGCTTATGACGAGGCGGGAATTCCCACGAAAGTCTATAAACTTTGGCATACAAGCCCTGCGGATACCGGAGACGGTTTCGATAATATAACAGGAGGAACAATAACAGTGGACATCGAGGAGTTGTCCGAATAGTGATGTTTTTATGAGAACTAAAATCTTATTTTTGATGATGCTTGTTGCAGCCGGTCTTATGACCGGTTGCGGCAAGGATTCCGAGGAGACTCCTACAAAACCGGAAGATCCGGGTGATCCGATTCCTCCCGTGACGACGACTTACGAAATAGGGGATTATTACGAGAACGGCTTTGTAAAAGGAATCGTGATATATATTGATTCGGAGGGTAAGAGTGGAACTGTGGTTTCGCTCGATGAAACTGAAGCCATATGGTCTTACAAATACGAAGAACCGATGGCTTCTTTCCCACAGACGGGGCGATATAATACGGATTGTGTATATAATATGGAAGGATGGCGGGAGAATTATCCCGGGTTCCTGTGGTGCAGTGAAAAGGATGTTATGGGAGTTAAAAACTGGTATGTGCCGGATCAGAGAGAGTTAGGGCTTTTGTACGAGGCTTATTCCGGAGTGAGAGGAGGAGGCAGCCTGTCTGACGACGAAATAAGGAAGAACAAACAGCTGTTTAACGACACTCTCAAGGAGAAGGGCGGTGTCCCGTTGTCCGATGCAGTCTATTGGACTTCCGCCGAATGCTCGGCGCGGATGGCTTATGCGTTCGATATGGCATCCGGAGCCATGATCGAGATGCCTCAGGAACTGGATAAGGGGATGAAATACAAATTCCGGGCTATGGCTGATTTTAAATTTTAAATATTTTGGTATGAAAAAAATTATGTTATTTTTCGTCGCCTGTATTTCCTGTATTACTGTGGCATGCGATAGTGACGACGACGGTACGAAAGGAGATGATAATAAATTTCCGGCACCGGAAGTGACATTCAGCGCGATTACCGGTGTCTCTTTTA